>Ga0214545_1007753_pt1 | contig 17687 bp, 14 predicted proteins | sample CNSS4metaG_FD_160064 | JGI IMG/M metagenome (GOLD analysis project Ga0214545, IMG submission 160064) | Root nodule microbial communities from cowpea collected in UCLA plant growth center, Los Angeles, California, USA - CNSS4 | ecosystem: Host-associated > Plants > Roots > Nodule | place: USA... | reverse complement strand
AGTGGGTTAGCCTTCTAGGCAAGTAGTCGGTTTTGGCCGGCTACCTGTCTAGATGGCTAGTGCTGGTTGTGTCCGGGTGCTGGATGGTATGTGGTTTTAACGTGTGTACTTATTTACTTGATTGGGTTTGGCTAGGTACAATACACTATGGAATAAAAGTACATAAAAATCATTTTATCTAAATTTGTGAAATTAAAATATTTATGACAAATCGATTAATATAAAATAGAGAAAAGTTAAGAAAATTAAGCACATAAATAAAACTACAAATTAAATATGACAAGAAAAATGCAATATTTCCCTTGAAAAGTGATAAACCGCTTTGCGACTTTATACTTATTTTATATAAAATATTTTCTTTCAATTATAATAAAAATAAAGTATTAATCATTAAAATATTACATAAAAGATAATTGATTGATTTTATTTTAGTTATTGAAACTCTACTTAAAATTGATCTAGTTTGGTGTCATTTTTTCGAATAAACAACACTAAAATAAAAAATGTCTGAAGCCTTAAATGAACTTTTATTTCTTTACTTTAAAATCCAATTCTATATCATGTCACAACTAAACCCTACGCACAAACAACGTAGTCACTTCGTCATGTTCTACAAAGTACAAATGGAAAAGTGTTGTACTAAGACGAATGAGTAAATGGCTGCCAGATAATATTTGATACATGGAAAAACACGGCCACCCGTCATTTGGCTGCGCAGCCCCCAAGTGCTTCTTACTGGAACCTTCACTCTAAATATCCAATGTATAATTTAATTCTTTTATACTACGAAACATATTTAAAAATAAAATATAAAGTTATAATAAGTTATTCAGAGTTTAATTAAAGTTTTAATAACTTAATACTTTATTAGTATGTTATTTCATTTTCTTATCATAAATTCTTTTAATTGATAATTAGTTATACCTCGAATCCCATGATTTGTATCATTAATACCTGGGTTAATCTTTTTCGAATTCGTTATTTAATTGATCCTTGATTTCGACAATAATATTTATTGTTAAATTGGAATAATTATATAATTTTATCAATAATTTTGGAGAAGTCAAACTATTACATTTAAAATTGATATAATTTATCACTAGTATATAAACATGAATGCATAATTTAGTATAATTATTGTAAGGCCCTACTCTTTTTTTCGCCTTTAACAGAAAGGGTTGCCCCAAATCTGATGGGCCTAAGAGCTGGGTCAAAGGATAAAACTGATCATAGTCTGCCCAAACGTTTACGCTTTCACTCTTTCAAAAAAATCAGTCGTCACCTTACTTCCATATCACAGAACGCTCTGTTAGGGTTTGCTCTAAGTCTTCTTAGAGCTAACTCACACCAGCTCCTACTCCACGTAAGTCACTCCTCAGCTCATTTTCCTTCTTTTCATGGTCTATGTTCACTGTTTACCGTTAGGGTTTGGTATTAACCCATCCCTGTTTTTGTTTTACTGTTCATTCCACCTCCTTGGCCATCCTTAGGTCCATCGTGCTCACTATGTGCGTGTCGGAGCGTTCCGCTAGCTTGTTTTTCAGGTACGGGAAGCTAGGGTTCGCCGTTTCTTTGAGTTCTGATGTTTGTACCATTGTTTTACCGTTTTAAAGATGTGTGGTATGTTGATGTGAACCTGTGTATGATTATATTGAACCTTGGTGAATCTGTTGGGCATTTGTGCACGAGAGAACAATGGTGAGCTCTGGTTTTCTTGCCCAGGCGAGCATGGTTCGCCTAGGCGAGATCAACAGAGGCTCGCCCAAGATGTTTCACGCGAGCGGTCGCTCAGGCGACCCACGTTGCTCCTGACCGAGCGAGCATCTCGCCCAAGCGAGAGGGGTCTCGCCTAAGCGAGATCCCGCGTGAGCTACTGTTCCCCTTTTTCGAGCCCTCGCCTAGGCGAAGGGGGCTCGCCTGAGCCAGAGTCTCTCACCTAAGCGAGACCCTTCAGCCTGAGCGAGGTGTTGGGCGAGGCAGTGTGAGGTGTGATTGTTTTCTTGGCTTTGTATGGATAATGTTTGCTTGGTTTTAAGTATTGTGCTGAAAGTTTGAGATGAATGAGTATGAACGAGTGGTGCAAGTCATGAATTGTGAATAATGGGTTTATATGAGTTTGGCATGAGAATTTAATGAAATGGTTGGTATTAAAAGAGGCATGATAACGAGATGAGTTGGAAATCCTTTACGCATGGATGGTTTATGATGAGTTGAAATGGGTTGGGCCTGGAACATGAAAGGCGTTGGCTTTAAAGGTTGGTATGATTAACGTATACATGCATGGTGAATATTATTTGGCTGTGTGATTATGTTTGTTCTGTGCCAGTGCGTAATACCTTGGAGTCGCTAGGTGAGTCATTTAGGGTCGCACTTCAGTGGTCGGGCCGTCATTCCATGGCCCTTGTTAGTGGGAGTCCATGGTGCTGCCCCATCTGTATAACTAGGTAAGGATTCAAGGTAAGGTTGCATCCTGACACTCTAAGGAGTCAGTTAGTCTCACCTAGAGCGGACTGACTCTTGTGGTGAGAGTAGCAGGAGGCCTGAAATTCATTAAAGGCTAACCTTGTGGTGAGGGAAATTGATTCATTGTAACACTTCTAACACATAGCTCAGGGGTGAGTAGCTTGGGGTGAGCAGAGGTATCCACCACAAGTGCGGATATCCGCTAAATTCGACCAAGTTATACGTATCCGGATGAGTCGAGTCGCGTCTTAGTGTATTGCTTGAGAAGCCATAACATGCTTGGTTGACATGTGTGTATGGTACGGTGAATATATTTTGACTGTATGGATGAAATCTTTTGTGCTCTAGCTTACCCTAATTTCTTTGTTGTGTGATCTGCTGTGTGGTACTCTCTTTTGCGATGATCATCAACTTGTTGGTGTGAGCAGATGCGAGAAACACCCGTGGGCAACAAGGAGGTGGAGATTCTGCTGCATAGTCCGCGTGGATTGGTTTATAATTCCTTATGAGTTTCTTTAGGGTTATGACCCTTGTATTTGTTCGTCCTTAAATTTATGTACTTTTGGTTGAACTCTTTATCGAGTTTTCTTTTGGGCATGGTGGTGTGCCTTGGGTTGTAAGGAGTTGAGTTTAAAACTCTCGGACTGTGCTACTATTTCGTTGTGACGTTTCCTTTAATTACGGTTATTAATTAAATGGGGTGTTACATTAATGGTATCAGAGCACGTCCTTTGACTTGAGGTTGTGGGTTTGTCATGACTTGCAGGCGTAAGTTGTCAAGTCTAGTCGAGTTTGTCAGTGAAATGAAAAGTTTTAAGAACAGAAAATGTCTTGATAAAGTGATGAGGGTGCACACTCATGACTAGATCAAAGATTGTTTTTCCTTTCTTAATTCTAATGGTTTGGGGAAGGAAGGGTGACAACAGAAGGTTTGATTGTCTGTAGATGATGGAGTGTTGCCTTGTATGTTGTAGTTTGTCCTGATACGCCTCTGTGTTTTGTGTCTCGTGTCATTAGCGATGAGGAATGCAGATTCAAGCTCAACTTGACCTACTCACCCTTACCAGGATGGTGGGGCCTAGGAGGAAGTCTCTTGTCTCAAAGGTGCGAAGATGTAGAGGATTGTATATTGGTAGAGGATGAAAGTTGAGTCTTGGTTTAGAGGGCTGAGAAATGATGTTAAAATTTAAGAAGCAATGCTTTGGGTTGAGAGAGATACAAGATCAAGTTCTAAGATCGTATACCACAAGTTTTACCAGAAGAGTTGAGTTTAGAGATTAGTGTATGAGAAAATATCAGTGCGCGTTCATGCGGCAAGGTTTGAGAAATCAACTTGGTTTTACATCTTGACAAGGTCTAAGATTCAAAGTGGAACACTGTGGGAGGTTTAAGGTTAAGGGGGAGGCCATGAAGTGTATAGGGAAAGCAGACGTGTAGTTGGATTATACGTTTTGGCTTCACTTAAGGTCATGCACTCTTTGATGTCGCCAGTATGGTAAAGAAGTCATGGTTGTCTGCAAGAAGGAGTCGAGTTTGAGATAGTGGTTTTTGCTACAGTAGCAGCCAAGTGAAGATTCGCTCGGGTGTGTGGCGCCTTCGTGGTGATCAAAGTATTTATTCAAACCCAATTTGAATTGTTTCCTTTACAAGGTTGGGACATAGTCTCAAGGGTGAATGGATTGTTTCTCAATCTCATTCTGATAACTTGGAACAACCAACGAGGTGGTGTACCTTGATTAAAAAGGGATAAGTCAATGATTATGCATGAAGTACGAATCAAGCTAAATAGTGGGGGCAGAGTGCCACGTGAATCGGAGCCACCTGACAAAGGAAATTGAATAATAGACGCAAAAGTTCTCAACATTAGAAGAGTTTGTAGACCTGTTCTAAAGCAAGTATTAGAATTTTAACCTTGGTGTGGTGGAGTTCACTTTTACTTTGGTGTCTGAAGGAAGACTTGTGCCGATAGTTCTTGGATGATTCCTACTGAGAATTTGAAGTAAATACGGAAGTGGGGGAGAGGTTGGAGAAGTAGTGGCTTATACTGAGTATAACCACAAGGGTGGCCACAAGTTTGGTGAATCTTAAAGGTGAGGTAGTGGGAGGATAGACAGTTCAAGGGTAAACGTTGGATAAGGGATGATAGACTTGTTGGCCTATGGTTTTAAAGGGTGGAAACATGATGAAGGTAAGGAATTTTAAACAGGTTAGCGGTATCATCAAGGTTTAGCGGTGAGTTTTCCAAGTGTGAAGAGAGGCTTTGGAATGTTCGAGAGGAGTATTAACAAAGGTTGGAGTGACTAGTAAGACATATAGTTTAAAAAGGGTGGATGCGATGTTGAGAAGATAGGATGTTAAGGCTATAAACAGGAGAGTCCAAAGGGTTTTGCAAGTTTCATAGAAGTTTTGGAAGAAGGTTTCTCAATGATGATTGATTCCTTGTCGCGACAGACATGAAAGGATAATCATTTTGAGTAAACAAATAAGTGACCTTTTGTAGTGATCAGAGTAGCGCAGCGAAATGATGGCAAGTGATACTTATCAAGAGTAAAGGGTGCGTGGAAAGAACTATCTTACTTATGACTTGGTGGTTACTACGACGACTAGTTCTTTATAAACAACAAATGTGTCGTTCTTATGAGTATAAGTTAAGGATGTTCAGTGACCAATTAGAGTTGGAATTATGGAGTTGCTCAAAGAAAGTTGTGCAAGAGAAGTAAGAGATGGTTTGGGTTATGAATTCAAGTTAGGGTACCAACTTGGAAGTGAGAAAGTGAGAGTAGATGTTTAGCCAGAGAAGGGAATTCAAGATCCTTGATTTGACGAGGTAAGAGTGAGAGTTGGTTGAGAAACATAAGTGTTTGGGTTGGGAAGAGAATATGTGAGGAGATTTCATTCGTCTAGTCATCTGACTAGCACTAGTGAGTCTCTCAACAAGGTTGAGAAAAGGCGAATCAGAAAATCTTAGTTGGAGGTGTATCGTGGAGTTGCGGGGTACGAACCAAACTAGAAATTTGAAGTCAATGGAAGTTATGGTTCTGAGATTTTGTGGATTGTTGCCTATAAGTTAGGGGATTAAAGATGAAGATAGGATGCCAAGACGATATGGTGAAGGAAAAAGTTGAAGGTTTAAATGGGAAGTGGAACAACTCGGTAGTGAACTTTGTTGCCTTGGCTGAAGCCAACAAAGGAAGCAAGATGTAGGAGTATCGTTATACATAAAAGTGGTCAAAAGTGTTGATGGTGTGGCAGTAGGCCAACACTCTAGAGTGATTAAGTCAGTGGAGTGATGCATAAAGGAGTGAACATGGTGATGTGAAGTGATGACAAACATGCTTTAGTTTGAGACTTAAGGTCATCTGAGACGTTGATAAAAACCGACAACAGGTAGTGGAGAGCATATGGTAAGTGAGTCAATATATCATATATAAGTTAGTGGGGCATGTATGGAGGAGCATTCCGATTTTTAGGCTGGAGGAATATGAGTGCTTCGAGAGTAGTGACTAAACTAATCTACAAAGTTGAACACGTATCGCTTAGCACAGAGGCACAGTTTCCAGTGACTATAGGTGTTAGAGTCGTTATATCCGTTGTGTTTGAATTGTGGTTCTCAGAGAAGATAAGGAGTACATAGCTCCTTCCTATCTCATCGATGAATTTTCGAGGTCGAAAATTTTTGTTGTTGGGGAGAATGTAAGGCCCTATTCTTTTTTCTGCCTTTAACAGAAAAAGCTGCCCCAAATCTGATGGGCCTAAGAGCTGGGCCAAAGGATAAAACTGATCCTAGTCTGCCCTAACGTTTACGCTTTCACTCTTTCAGAAAAATCAGTCGTCACCTTACTTCCATCTCACAGAACGCTCTGCTAGGGTTTGCTCTAAGTCTTCTTCGAGCTAACTCACACCAGCTCCTACTCCACGTAAGTCACTCCTCAGCTCATGTTCCTTCTTTTCATGGTCTATGTTCACTGTTTACCGTTAGGGTTTGGTAATAACCCATCCCTATTTCTATTTTACCATTCATTCCACCTCCTTCGCCATCCTTAGGATCGTCGTGCTCACTGTGTGTGTGTCGGTGCGTTCCGCTAGCTTGTTTTTCAGGTACGGGAAGCTAGGGTTCGCCCTTTCTTTGAGTTATGACGTTTGTACTGTTGTTTTACCATTTTAAATATGTGTGGTATGTTGATGTGAACTTGTGTATGATTATATTGAACCTTGGTGAATCTGTTGGGCGTTTGTGCACGAGAGAACAATGGTGAGCTCTAGGTTTTCTTGCCCAAGCGAGCATGGCTCGCCTAGGCGAGATCAACAGAGGCTCGCCCAAGATGTTTCACGCGAGCGGTCGCTCAGGCGACCCACGTTGCTCTCGAGCAAGCGAGCATCTTGCCCAAGCGAGAGGGGTCTCGCCTAAGCGAGATCCCACGTGAGCTATTGTTCCCCTTTTTTGAGCCCTCGCCTAGGTGAAGGGGGCTCGCCTGAGCGAGAGTCTCTCGCCTGAGCGAGACCCTTAAGCCTGAGCGAGGTGTTGGGAGAGGAAGTGCGAGGTGTGATTGTTTTCTTGGCTTTGTATGGATAATGTTTGCTTGGTTTTAAGTATTGTGCTGAAAGTTTGAGATGAATGAGTATGAACGAGTGGTGCAAGTCATGAATTGTGAATAATGGGTTGATATGAGTTTGGCATGAGATTTTAATGAAATGGTTGGTATCAAAAGAGGCATGATAACGAGATGAGTTGGAAATTCTTTATGCATGGATGGTTTATGATGAGTTGAAATGGGTTCGGCCTGGAACATGAAAGGCGTTGGCTTTAAAGGTTGGTACGATTAACATATACATGCATGGTGAATATTATTTGGCTGTGTGATTATGTTTGGTCTATGTCAGTGCGTAATACCTTGGAGTCTCTAGGTGAGTCTTTCAGGGTCGCACTTCAATGGTCGGGACGTCATTCCATGGCCCTTGTTAGTGGGAGTCCATGGTGCTGCCCCATCTGTATAACTAGGTAAGGGTTCAAGGTAAGGTTGCATCCTAACACTCTAAGGAGTTAGTTAGTCTCACCTAGAGCGGACTGACTCCTGTGGTGAGAGTAGCACGAGGCATGAAATTCATTAAGGGCTAACCTTGTGCTTAGGGAAATTGATTCATTGTAACACTTGTAACACATAGCTCGGGGGTGAGAGAAGGTATCCACCACAAGTGCGGGCATCCGCTGAGTTCGACAAAGTTATACATATCTGAATGAGTCGAGTCACGTCTTAGTGTATTGCTTGAGAAGTCATAACATGCTTGGTTGACATATGTGTATGGTATGGTGAATATATTTTGACTGTATGGATGAAATCTTTTGTGCTCTAGCTTACCCTACTTTCTTTGTTGTGTGATCTGCTGTGTGGTACTCTCTTTTGCGATGATCATCAACTTGTTGGTGTGAGCAGATGCGAGGAACACCCATGGACAACAGGGAGGTGGAGATTCCGCGGCATTATCCGTGTGGACTGGTTTATAATTCGTTATGAGTTTCTTTTGGGTTATGACCCTTGTATTTGTTCATCCTTAGATTTATGTACTTTTGGTTGAACTCTTTATCCAATTTTCTTTTGGGCATGGTGGTGTGCCTTGGGTTGTAAGGAGTTGAGTTTAAAATTCCCTGACTGCGCTATTATACTATTTCGTTGTGACGTTTCCTTTAATTACGGTTATTAATTAAATGGGGTGTTACAATTATAATTAGAAAATAAATTATATATATATCTAAATTATTATTCTGCCTTTTTCTTTTATATTTTATCGAAATTAAAACTTTAAGCTATTTCTTTTTATTGTAAATTATGACATTGTTGGTAAAAAAATATTTTTCATTTTATTTTGCAACCTTATTTTGATATCTTTACACTTAAAGATGATACTTTTGTTGTAATTGTAGGACAAGAAGGTTGTTAAAAAGTAAATTTTATGTGTAATTCATTTGTACAAAATCAGTTTATAAAATAAGATTTACACACACACACACACACACAGACACATATATATATATATATATATATATATATATATATATATAGTTAATGTGAAACTTCCAACACCCTCAACGTTGAGGTATATACATCTTGAGCGTGAGATTAAACATTAATGGGTGGTTCAATAGCGGTTGGAACAATAGACCTAACAAACATCAAATTTTGCTAGGATAAGCTCTAATATCATGTTAAGAAATCAGCTATAAGCCTAACTCAATCGTACAAAATCGGCTTGTAAAGTAAATTGTAAGGTGAAGTTTGCATCTACTTATATACTTCACATTGGATTTATATCTAGTTGCTGTGAAACTTCCAACAAGGTTAAAAAAAATTAAATGATCAACCAAGTAAAAAATGAGCTCAACTGCTAAGTTATTGCCAAAGATTGACATAGTTTAGGCATGATTGATAAATTCTTTAAATATGGTGTTTAAAAGTACCAAAAGTAAGATGCCCACGTAAAATTTTAAACTAATATTCATTTGTTCACTAAAATTCAAAGAGGAAGAAATTTGTTCTTGAGAATGCACATATCTATATAATTAAATTGATTTTGAACTAAAAAGAGAAATTAAATATTGACTGATTTATTTATTAAAAGGAAAAAAAATTATAATGAAATACAATTTGTTATAAAAAATACATAATGTAACGTCCCATTTAATTATTAAACGAAATTAAAGGAAACGTCACGCGATAAAATATAGCAGCGTAGTCTTGGGGTCCTTAACGCAACCCCTACAACCTGGCACACCACGATGCCAACATAAACAGATACAATTCTAACGAGGAGAGTAGAGAAAGAAATCATAAGCTGATACAAGGGCCGTAGCCCTAAGGAAATCATGAGTAAAAAGACTCCAGCCCAGATGGCTAAGCTGCCGAATCGCCATTCCCTTGTTGACCACGAGAACCTCGCCCATCTGCTCCCATCAACCAAGTTGATGATCATTGCAAGAAAGAACAGCCACATACATCACAACCATGCAACAAAACGGGTAAGCTAGAGCCAATCAACATATTCACATGCAATCAAATATATTTTCATCATCTCATCCACATAGCAACCAAACATGTTATGACTCTTCATTCAATACACTACGACTCGACTCGACTCATCCGGATACGTATAACTCGGTCGGATTCAGCGGATGCTTGCACTTGTGGTGGATACCCATGCTCGACCCTGAGCTGCTCGATCCTGAGCTATGTGTTACCAGTGTTACGATGAATCAAAAATCTCTCCCACCACAAGGTTAGCCCCTAATGAGTTTCAGGCCTCCTGCTACTCCCACCACAATAGTCAGTCCGCTCTAAGTGAGACTAACTGGCTCCTCAGAGCGTCAGGATGCAACCTTACCTTGAATCCTTACCTAGTTATACAGATGGGGCACCACCATGAACACCCAATAGCAGGGGCCATGGAATTACGTCCCGACTACTGAAGCGCGACCCCAGAGGTCTCACCTAGAGACCCCAAGGAATTACACGCTGACACGGACCAACGTTCATAAATTAGCAATAAGAGAATATTGAATTATGTTTTTCAATTCCATATCAACCCTTGAAGTTTAATCCTCATATCGATCGCATCTCAAATCCATACCACTGATCACCGCCACCCCAATGGGTCTGGGGCCTAGTCTCATATATATACCATGTTCCTTTAGTTTCAAACCACATACTCATTTCATATGCAAGCATGGAAAACAGTGCAAGAATGGGTCAGTTCGGAACCCTAACAACAGCTCACGAAAAACAGACCAAGGAAAGGAGACCACGAGTCCGAGGGCACTTACATGAGCTAGGAACGGCCAAACGGGAGGCGGACTGTCAACACGGTGGAATCCTAACGGGGAGAGTGCGGCTGCGGCAGCTGGTTCTGAAAGGGAAAGCACAGACCTTCCATTAGGGCAACGTAGCAGGGCTTATAAACACTAGGCCAACCCTTAGGCCCACTTAGGGGCAGCCCACTAACTTTAGGTCAGAAAAGAAATGGGACCTTACACATAACAATTAATATTTTTTATATTCTTAAAACCAATTATTATACGAAAGACTCATAAAAGAAAAAGGAAATACTATACTATAAAATAAATATTTTACTATGCAAGCTAGAGTTATACTTTTCCTTTTAACATAACAACCAAGAAATAAAAGTAACAATAATAAATTTGTATTCAATTTATTTTATTAAAAAAAATATGTTAGAATGTAAGAATATATGAACATAAATAATTAACGGGTAAATGTGTTTTGGGTCCCTTAATTTTAATTGAAAATTGGAATTGATCCCTCTTTGAAACTTTGGCCCAATTTAGTCCCCTAACTTTAGACATGCATAAATTTAAATCTTATAACCAAATTTTGTTAAGTTTATTTGACATTTCAAACACTTTTCAAACGTGTTTCTCAACCAATATTGAAGCAAAAATATGTTAAACAGTGTAAACAACTCAAATGTTATTATGAAATGCATCTAATACATTAAGTAAACTTAATAAAATTCATGCATTTCTAAAGTTGAAAGACTAAATTGAACCAAAGTTTTAAGGAGAGACTAATTTCAATTTTCACTAAAAATTAAGGGACTAAACACACATTTAACCGAATAATTAATAACTCAATAGACATGGAGAAAGAAAAAAAATCATTATATATAATTTTCTTTTATTATCTATTAATATAAAATAAGATATTTTATAAATAAAAATGTTAAAAATGTATTCAACTTAATTATCATAAATTCTTATAGAAAATACACATAATTTTTTAAAAGTTTTCGGAATTCGACATTTATGAGACCTGTAACATCCCATTTTAAAAAGATAATTCCAATTTAATAAAATGCCATATATATAAATATCCAAAGAGTACGAAAATTGGTATATGAAGGTACACAGTACCCCAAACCTATTCATAACAAAGAAATGAGGCACCACATTACCTATCATCAATACAATAGTTCAAAAATAGCACAAGTTTTTGTCCAGAACAAGAGAAATTCTAACTAAATAAACTCTTTCAGCCGCGGGCCCCATAGTGAGCTCAATACCCGTTCATAACCATCAAGCTGCAGAATCTCTACTATCATTACCACTTCCAGGGGTTCTCACATCTGCTCACATCAATAAAATTGATGATCATCGCAATGGAGAAAGCCACACACAACATAAAAGCAAGCGAAAGGGTAAACTAGTGTAACAGATCCTAATATTATAACACTCAACAGGTAAGTTCAAAACCAAACATAATTAATAGATATCCACACATGATATACCCAAACCACTTAAGGCTTTTAGACTTGGCTATCCAAATACATACGATGAGGCACCACCACCAAACCGTGGAATTACGTCCTAACAGTGAGGCATCACCACGAGGCCTTCGCAAAATTACATCCTTACATGATGCACCACCACGAGACCTCTGTGGATTTACGTCTTGGCCTTGAGGCACCACCACGATACCCCCCGTGGAATTACGTCCTTATGTTGAGGCACCACCATGAACCCTCACCTCGAGGTTTGTGGGATTAAGTCCAATGAATGAGGCACCACCGGGGACTCCCAATAGGAAGGCCCATGGGATTACGTCCATTAGGTGAGGCACCACCATGAACTCTCACTACAAGAGTCATGGAATTACGTCATTCTCAAACTTTGTATGTGTCACCAACCAATCAGAGAGTTCCCGAAAATACTAATATCATGTTGACTTGCATATGTATATAAACAGCCAATCATACAACTCACAGTTCCCAATTCATACACAATAAAACAACATCTTATTTCCATCTCAACCTCATACCGTAACCATGGCATCATCCCTCAACCCTTCTAGTAAAGCATTTAGATCAGATAAGCAAGCAACACATCAGTGAATCACTCAACAATAGTACCAAAATCTGCCCCCAATCTTGCTCAGGCTAAAAGGTCTCGCTCAGGCGAGGGAAATCCTCTCGCTCAGGCGAGCCCGTTCTCGCCTAGGCGAGGGCTCGAGGAATGGGATAACAGCTTTTGCGATCTCTCGCTTAGGCGAGTCCCTTCTCGCCTAAGCGAGATCACCCTCGCTAAAAAATGCAAACTCGTCGCCTGAGAGCGACAGTTCAAACAGAAGATCCTGGGCGACCCTCTATTAGTCTCGCCTAGGCGAGACATGCTCAGTTAGGCGAGAAAGATAGTACTCACCACACTGTTCTCATGTGCAACAGATAAGCATTCAGGCCAAAATTACATTCAAACGGTTTCCAATCAATTAAATCATCAATCAAGTTAGGCCATCATGAAATGAAAACAAAACAAGCAACAAATCAAACAATACAAGCGAACCCTAGCTTCCCTTACCTGGAAAGGGGTTATACGAGACTTCGACACTGAACCACGAAGCACAACAGCTCTAGAACCAGACCTGCAAAAATGAGCCGAACCAAGGTCAAGCTGAATGCGAATCTGAGCATACTTCGAAACCCTAGCAGAAGTTTTGTGGAGAGAAAATGGGTCAATTAGGGCACTGATTTTTTAGAATGACTTGCAATTGAGGGACCTTGGCTGCTTTAGGGGCCTTGATACCCTATAGGCCAACCCTTTAGGTCCAACAGTGAGGCAGCCCTTAACATTAGGTCACTCAATAAAAGTGGGCCTTACAAGACCCATGATCCTCCGCCACTCTCGGTCATGTGAATAAAGGTAATTAAGTAAAGGCTAAAACTTGTTATCTATGAGATTCAACAATCTACTTTATTCCACTCGATGACAATTGCAACTTTAAAATTATATAGTATAATGTATATGAAACTTATGTATTTTAAATGGAGACACCAGTTAAACGAAGATACTATGATGCCATGTATCAATCAAGTAATTTAAATGCATTTTATTTTAAAAGTATAAAAAATGAAAAATAAAAAATAAAAAATATGTTATGAGATAAGACATTTACTATCTTTACATTTATCGTATTTGTTGAACTTTACTCTAATTTACACTGACTTAAGTGTTAGAATGTCTTTGACAAGTAACTGATCGAAGAGAAAACTTAAGAAAAGAGAATATATGATCGAACGACCACAAGAAATGTAGCTTGCATACCCTTAACCTTGTTGTATACAAAAACAATTAGATTTAATATATAGAAAAAAGCCAAAGTTTTTCTTATAACAGATCAAAAAGAAAAATTGACTAATTTGAATAAATTTTAAAAATTATTTATTTCTAAAATAAATGAATTAAAAGTTAAGAAAACTTAAAAATGTTTTACTAAAATAATAATAAAATCAATATTGAAATCATAAAGGACAATCCCAATATCTTAGGGCCGAGAAAAAAATTGTATTCAACCAAACCTAAAAAAATTGAAAGTAAATTTGAGCATACGGTCAGATTTTGATTGTATAAACGGATAATGTTGAATAAATAAAATTGAATAAATAGATAATTGTAATCAGATTCAAATAGCGGTCGGAACTTTATAGATATCCGAGTCAATCCAAATTTATATTTTAATATATAGAAAATTTGTAACTATGTTTTAAATTTCAAATTTTATTTTTAATATGATATTATTTTGTCAAAATTTAGATGTAAATTGTATAAAATCATAATTCATTATAATAATTATTATGAAAGTTATACATATCATATTTTAGTTAAATGTTTACGGTATTTATGTCATTTATTCAAAACAAAAATAATTTAATTTGTATAAATTCGTAATCCGAAAAATTTGACTGAATTAAAATTTAGATTCAGATTATGCTAAATTGATCCGGGTTGATCCATATAAGATTCAACCTGATGCTGCTCACTCCTACCATATCCCGACTTTCAGAGTTTCATTAATAATAAAGTAGCAAAAATTAAAAATTCGCGCTGTTTCATTAAAAGCTTCCAAAATTCGCAGTTCAAGGTGAGCGAGTATGACGCCACCCTACCATCATCGCACCGTTTCGTCGCAACGCATTCGTTCTGTCACCAAAGAAAGAAAATTAAAAAAAGTCAAAAATGAATATCGAAAAGAGGGTAGATAAAAAGTCAAGCCAACTTTCTCAGAAATTAAATCTTACGTTCAACTATAAATACGGTTAGAACTTCCCGCTATTATACACATTCCTCACTTAGTACCTCTTCATTGTTAAGCCCTTCAATAAACACATAAGAACAGAGATTTTGGAAGATCATCATCAATGGCAGTCCAAGTTTACATAGTGTATGCATCTTTCTACATTTATACACATGAAGGCAATTTTCTTAATCTTTATCCCATAATTTAAATTTTGCATTATTCTAATGTAACAGCTACTACTCCATGTACGGGCATGTGGAAAGACTAGCAGAAGAAATAAAGAAAGGAGCTGATTCTGTTGATGGCGTTGAGGCCAAACTATGGCAGGCACGTATAGTATTGTTTAATTCAACTGAATAACTTTTGATTTTTTAAATGTTTATCTTTCACAAGCTGGATTCTGTTTAATTTTGTCTTCACTGTAACCATGTTTTCCAATGGTTCATGACCTTATGCTCTGAATCTCTGTTCATCCAATGAAATCATGTAACAAGTTTTTCTGCAGTCTGTGTTATTGTGCAATGAAGACAGATTTACCCAAATATGGTGCTGAAATTCGGTGTGTTGACTTGGTTAATTGAACAGGTACCTGAGACATTGGCAGACGAGGTGCTTGGTAAAATGAGAGCACCACCCAAGAGTGATGTACCGATGATTAGCCCCAATGAGCTCTCTGAAGCTGATGGTTTTGTCTTTGGCTTCCCGACAAGATTTGGAATGATGGCTGCTCAGTTCAAAGCATTTCTGGATGCAACTGGAGGTTTGTGGAAAACCCAACAGCTTGCAGGGAAGCCCGCTGGAATCTTCTATAGCACCAGCTCCCAAGGTGGTGGGCAAGAGACTACAGCGTAAGAACCTCTCTCAATATTGAAAATTTAAGTGTGAGTCTAAGTTTTATATTAAGTAAAAATGAAAAACTAGAATATCATATAAGGATAGAGATTTATAAATCTATAACTTAAAGTTTTAGATTAAGAGTGGTGTCAATTTTTTATATGTAGATTGGGTTTATATCTCGTTTAAATTTTTCCGGTGATCCTCTTTCGAAAGATTTAACACTCCAAACACATTTGTTTTCTTTTCTTTAACCATAGTTATTTGGAGTTGATTCATCAAATCAATCTTAATTATACTTCCCAAATGTTATTGGGGAAATTGAATCTCTCTAAACACATGATTTCTTAATTTTCTTTATTAGTGACGAGATCTTGTGGAATATTAAAGATGTTGTGGAATCTTGTATGTCAGGCTTACTGCTATAACTCAGTTGGTTCATCATGGAATGTTATTCGTTCCAATTGGATACACATTTGGTGCTGGAATGTTTGAGATGGAGGAGATCAAAGGAGGAAGCCCCTATGGTTCAGGAACTTATGCTGGTGATGGTTCAAGACAGCCAACTAAGCTTGAACTGGAGCAAGCATTCCACCAGGGCAAGTATATTGCCAGCATCACAAAGAAGCTCAAGGAAGCTGCATAATATTATTGATTTTATCAAGATCTACACTTAAATGGTGTTTGATAATGTTTCATTATATTTTAGTTATACAATGTGTTGAGTTCTGTTTTCAGGTGCTTGCTTGTAATAGTTTGTTATTTTCTTTGAAAACAAAATGATTTGTATTCAGGTGTATTTTCATGTTACATGGTGCTGTGATTATTAAAATTTACTGAATAAATTAATGGAAGATTGTTCTGTGTCTTTCTCGTTTAGCTTCAAAATTATTGATCTCTCCTTGTTACCCTTTTTTTCACGTAAGACAAAACTTAATTTCTCTCAGATATTTTTCATTTATTAGAATTATAAATACTCTCTATAAAAAAAATGAAACTTCGATAACCAGACCACCTCCATATTCCTTACGTACCAAACATAGTTTGACGAATTCTCTGCCAGCTCTCACCCCGGGAGGCTCAGAAATAAACGGTGTGATTAAGCTTTTAGATGAAATTTTGATGATTGAAAACAAATTATGTGAACTAAAGATTTTTCTGTAAGATTTTTCAGAATAATAATCTAAAAATATTTTTAATATAAATACATTGAAATAATTTAAATATTAAAGAAAACAAAATTTATAACATACTTCAATGAAAATAATGTATGGGAGATTGTACTACACACGCACACCGTTAAGTACCATGGAATTTTGGTGGAAATGGCAACACTAAGTGTTTAAATAATTTTTTTTTTCTAATTTTTTTTGGTTCTCTCTTATTTTTCGGACTAAAATTTTTTAAACTAATGTAACGTCCCATTTAATTATTAAACGAGATTAAAGGAAATGTCACGCGATAAAGTATAGCAGCGTAGTCTTGGGGTTCTCAACCTCACCCCTTGAAAACTAGCTAGGCACACCACGATGCCAACAAAAGCAGGATAGCTTTTAACTAAAAGTTTACAATCTAATAACCACGAATACAAAGGCCATAGCCCTAAAGAAACATGAAAGAAAGACGTTCGAGATCTAGCCCAGATGGCTAAGTAGCGGAGTCGTCATTCCCTGGTTGACCACGAGAGCCTCGCCCATCTGCTCCCATCAACCAAGTTGATGATCATCGCAAGAAAGAACAGTCACATACATCACAACCATGCAACAAAACGGGTAAGCTAGAGCCAACAACATATTCAACATGCAATCAAATATATTTTCATCATCTCATCCACATATCAACCAAACATGTTATGACTCTTCATTCAATACACTACGACTCGACTCGACTCATCCGGATACGTATAACTGGGTCGGATTCAGCGGATGCTTGCACTTGTGGTGGATACCTCTGCTCGACCCTGAGCTGCTCGATCCTGAGCTATGTGTTACCAGTGTTACGATGAATCAAAATCTCTCCCACCACAAGGTTAGCCCTTAATGAGTTTCAGGCCTCCTGCTACTCCCACCACAAGAGTCAGTCCGCTCTAAGTGAGACTAACTGGCTCCTCGGAGCGTCAGGATGCAACCTTACCTTGAATCCTTACCTAGTTATACAGATGGGGCACCACCATGAACACCCACTAGCAGGGCCATGGAATTACGTCCCGACCACTGAAGCGCGACCCTGGAGGTCTCACCTAGAGACCCCAAGGAATTACACGCTGACACGGACCAACATTCATAAATCAGCAATAAGAGAATATTAAATTAT
>Ga0214545_1007751_pt1 | contig 17690 bp, 8 predicted proteins | sample CNSS4metaG_FD_160064 | JGI IMG/M metagenome (GOLD analysis project Ga0214545, IMG submission 160064) | Root nodule microbial communities from cowpea collected in UCLA plant growth center, Los Angeles, California, USA - CNSS4 | ecosystem: Host-associated > Plants > Roots > Nodule | place: USA... | reverse complement strand
TGATCCTAAAATTTTTTTTTTTTTTTTTTTTTTTTGGAATTCAGTGGCTTACTCGCATTTTAGTGTTGTTCATTAGATTTTTGATTAGTTTTACAGAAGTTCAGATTGGGAAAGTGAACATGCAATCATTCAATTTGGTTTAAGGTTGATGATTTCTATGCAATTAGTTGAAAGGTTTCTGGGGTTTTATATGTCACAGTTTTTGTCTGAAAATAAGTTTATGGTCTTTTATATCAGAGAGGAGAGCCGCTAGACCTGTTGAAATGAATGGACACTTTGGCTTGATTTGAAAATTTGACTTCCATTAACTTCTGCTGATTTATTGTTAAACCTTAGTGTTTCCTATGTTAAGGTTGTGCATATGTGTGCAGAGAGTTGCCTATGTGTGCAGAGAGTTGCCGAAGTCAAATCAAGTAGTTGGTTAATGATCATACTTTTAGCATATATTTTTTATTAGTGCTCTTATAATTTTGTTTTTGGTAATGGGTTCCTAATTTCTAGTACTCAATAGATTGTATTTATCAATTTAAAGGTTTTATTATGTGAATAGATATATGTAGCACTTCAATATATTACTCTATGCTCTCTCTTTATTTTCACCTTTTTTATAAAAGAAGAATACTGCAGTAGCAACATTTATTTTGTTTATAAGAGTGAGTCCTTCCATATATTTTGTTTTGTTTGTAACATCCTAATGACTATCTATCGAGTCTTCCTTAAACTGTAGTCATTAAAGAACTTTTTTACTCGACATATTCAATGGCCTACTATTTGCTTTGTTTTCTATGGCCTACTATTTGATTTGTTTTCTAATATCTCGAACTTCTGAATAACACATTTGTAGGATGATGAGCCTTTAGTTGAGGATGATGATGAGGATGAGGAAGATGACGAGGAAGACGAGGATGATGACAATGCTGAAGGTAAGTTGGAAAATAAGATTAAATGGAGTGGTGTGTTGGGTATAAAATAAGATTAAATGGAGTGGTTTGTTGGATTACATAACCCCTTTCATTCTTGAATTTAGCAAATATTCACTTGCTCATAGAATGTAAAAGGTCTATTAGATTAATATGGGTTGCCTTTTACTCTCAGAAGTGATCCATTTTATTTTTTTAAAGTAATAAATTGACTATTGAGAATTGTGGTCAATGTGTTTTTGGTTTCCTTATTTTTTTTTTCAGGGTCTTGTTTAATCAATCATAGTTTACAAAGTTGTTCAATATTGTTATGAGTGTTTAACAAGTCATGCCACTGTTAAGTCGTGTGTAATTTACAGTCCAGTTTAATCTCTTGTTGAATAAAAATGAAAAAAGCAAGTAGATTGTGATGAGTCTTTTGTTGTGTACAACTAAGTTAATGCTGCACGTGATTTTTTATTACATGAATTGAAGTTGCATTGATGGATGTAACTCAGTCTCGTAGCAATATGGATTTTATTACAGGTCTAGAGGGTGATGCATCTGGTAGATCCAAGCAGACCAGAAGTGAAAAGAAGAGTCGCAAGGCAATGCTGAAACTTGGAATGAAACCTGTCACAGGTGTCAGCCGTGTGACTGTCAAGAAGAGCAAGAATGTTAGCACTTTGACATATCTATGTACTGATACTAACTTTGAATTGGTCAAAACTGATTTGTTTTTCTGTTCTGTTTGTTTAGATCCTTTTTGTTATCTCAAAACCGGATGTTCTCAAAAGTCCAACTTCTGACACATACATTATATTCGGCGAAGCAAAGATTGAAGACTTGAGTTCACAGCTACAGACTCAGGCAGCAGAACAATTCAAGGCTCCTAATGTGAGCAATGTAGGATTGAAGCCAGAAACCTCTGCAACTGCTCAAGATGATGAAGATGTGGACGAGTCTGGTGTAGATCCCAAGGATATTGAGTTGGTGATGACTCAAGCTGGTGTGTCAAGACCTAAAGCTGTTAAGGCTCTCAAAGCTGCCAATGGCGATATTGTTGCTGCCATTATGGAGCTAACTAATTGATGGTCAGATTTGGGAGAATTTTAGAATTTGCAATGTGGAGGATTTTTCTTTTTTCAGTCATAGTTTTGCTCTGTTTGGGAATTGGTTGCTAATAACCTTTGCTTTATTCTATTTTCTCTTTGTAATTATAGGCGTAGGAGGAAAAGACTATAGACTCATTCTCTACTCTTGTATGTTTCTTGTCAAGAATGGTTAGTATGATATGCCTAATATTTTTATGTTTGTCTTGTGGGTTTTGTTTTTGTTGGTTTTGATGTGTGTGTTTTGAAATAGTGTAGAAATAGCATAATAAGAAGTTAGAGATTACTATTTAATTGGCATCTTGTAAATTGATATAGTGAATTGCGTTAATATAATTACAATTAGAGATCAATCCAGAAAGACCAATTTGATTATGAACTCAACAGTTTTTTACTGTACCTATTTTAAGTGGAGAAAATGGATAAATTTGAAATGTACAGACTTTGAATAATTTGATGTTAAATTGAAAAACTTGAAACGTTGTCAATGATCTGAAGTTAATCCAACTCACCCAATAGTTCTAAATTTGTTTGTAAGCGAGCTCACTGATTTCTATATTAAGAAAATACAACTTAAAAGTATTAAAACCTTTAATATCAAATAACAATTTAAGTAACGTTAAAAAAAGTTACTGTTTATATTTTTTCAAATTTAATGAATCAATTTACATATTTCACCGACCCATAAATAGGTCAAATACGATTGAAAAAATTATTATTCCATTGGAATATTATTTTAGGGTTAAATATGTTTTTTTGTATGTTTAAGTGAATTTTGAAATTAGTTTTTTTTCAAAACTTTATATCAATTTAGTCTTTTATCTTTAGAAATGCGTGAATTTAGTCTTTCTTACCAATTTTTGGTAAGTTTATTTGACATTTTAAACGTATTTTATGATAATATTTGAGTTAACATTGAAGCGAAAATGTGTCAAACGGTGTAAACAATTCAAATACTATCATAAAACGCGCTTAAAACGTCAGATAAACTTAACAAAATTTGATTAAAAAGAAAACTTGAGATACCAAAAACATATTTAAGCTATTATTTTATTATTTTCTTAACCTTGTATTGGCACGGAAATATAAAAGAAACAACTTTATGCGATAATAAATAAGAAATGATCTATTACATATGCATTCATCGTTAGTACTCGTAGTTGCCTCTTTATAAAAGGTTGATTATCATTTTATCGCAATCAATACCAATAATTAATTAATTAATTAATTATTTTTTATTAATTATATTGCCTTTTTGAATTTATAAAAAATTGATCATAATGAGTTGACAGAAAATTCATTTGTATACATTCTGTCGATTTTTGTTGTCTATCATAGTCCAACATATTTACTTATATAAAAAACATAAATAAGTCATATGTGGAGATGATATTATTATAGATCAAGTTCGTAGACAAATACATCACAATTTTATTAGTTATTAGACATGAAACTATGACCAAAACTAACAACACCAACATGATTTTTTAAAATTGTAATATTAATTTGTAATTGATAAGGTTGAAAACAAAGTCAAATAAATTGTACTATTGTAAGGTTCACTTTCTTTTTTGCCCTTAATGTTTTAGGGCCTAGCCTTCTGATAGGCCTAAGGCTAGTCCATAAGATGTCTTAAAACTTCACTTTTAGCCCTAAACCATCATTCTGCTGTTTTTCTAGAAAACTGTTACCCTCCTCTCTCTTAGAATTGCAACAAAGAGCTCTACTAGGGTTTGACCCCATTCTTCCTCTAAGCTTGGTTAACGTTTCTCTCCATGTAAGTTGAGCTCCAACTCTCGTCTCTCTATTTCCAGTCTTTTGTTCTGGTTCGAAAATGGGTTCTTTTCAGAACCTCACCTTCGTGCTGGTGTTCCTTTATTTTCAGTTTCTAGTGCTCTTGGAATTGTGGTGCCCTTCTGCTAGTGCCTAAACCTCCCTCACAATAACTTTTGTTAAGGTAAAGGAAGTTAGGGTTTTGCGTTTCTATGCTATTTTGTCTGCTATTGGAATGTTTTGTACTCTTGAATGCTTGTGTGGTGTTGTTGACGGTATGGAAAATGTATGCTGTGCTTCTGGTCGTGACGGCATGCGTGAGAGCAGGTGAGTTATGCTGAACTCGCCCAGACGAGTTGGGTGGTCGCTCAAAACGAAAGCTCTCGCTTAAGCGAAGAGCTCTCACCTGAGCGAGAACAACAACAACTCACCCCCTCTTTGTTTCGAGGGCTCGCCTAAGCGAAGGCCACTTGCTTGAGCGAGATGGACTAGCTTGAGCGAGACCTTAAGGTGCTCTCTATTTGCAGTCTCGCCTAGGCGAGAGCTGATAGCTTGAGCGAGGGGTTCTTCTCGCTTGAGCGAGGGGTTCTTCTCGCCTGAGCGAGAGCTCTTTAGCTTGAGCGAGATTCACAAAGTTGATTGTACATGTATGTGTTTTACATGATTGGGTGATTTGTGCTTTAAATAGTTCAAGTATGATGTCATGTATGCTCTATATGATATATTGGGATTTGAATTGATGAGATTGGTATGAATGAATTCATGAAACATGATGGGGTGGTTGGTTGGATATTGGTATGAGTTTGTTATGCATGATAAATCTATGGTTGGTTGGTGAGACATGATTATGGTATGAGTTGGACGTAATTCCATGAACCTCTTGGTGAGATCTCATGGCGGTACCTTATGTGATGGACGTAATTTCATGAACCTCTTAGTAAGGTTTCATGGTGGTGTCGTAGTGTATATAATTAGATATGGATTCAAGTAAGGATTGCATCCTAAAACTCTAAAGTGTCAGTTAGTCTCACGTAGAGCGGACTGACTCAAGTGGTGAGAGTAGTAGGAGACCCTAGTTTTTGGCAGGATAATGGCCTTAGATGTTTAAAGGTTAACCTTGTGCGTGGTAGCACTAGTGCAGATTTTGCTTTTTACCTCGCCTTATATGCCTCGGTTGGTCAGGAACCGAAGCATATAATGGCATGGTGGCATTTTTGGCAATTCCAGGCAACTTTTATGCCTCGGTTTAGTTAAAACCCGAAGCAAAAGAGGGTTATAGGCTTCGGTTCGCTTAAAACCGGTGCCAAAAGTTGTTATATGCTTCGGTTCCAAAGACTTGAAGCCAAAAATGGGGCTGCATTTTTCAAAAATGCCACTAGCCGGTGCCAAATAGTTTTACATGCTTCGGTTGTTAATGGAACTGAGGCCATAGGGTTTATTTAGGGCTCAATTTCGCGAACCCCCTTTCTCTTCTTCTTCCCTGCGCCTCTGCAACAACACTCTCTCTTCTCTCTCCGTTGCAACCACTGCCACAGTTCATTTAGAACCGAGGCATAAAAGCGCCTATATGGCCTCGGGTGATAACCGAGGCCAAAAGGCACCCCTTTTTGGCCTCGTCCCAATATGCCTCGGTTCCAAAACCGAGGCAAAATGAGAAAAATAATTGGGGCAAAAAGCCCTTACTGCACTAGTATAGGGTGAAACACATTGGCAATGGATCTGCATAGCAGTAGAGGCCACCACAAGTATAAGCATCTAGTGAATCCGACTGATTATATGTATCCGGATAAATTGAGTCTTAGAGTCTTGTTGCTTGCTATCACTTGCTTGGTTGATTTATGTGTTCTTGACTTTTAATTTATATGCTTAATTGTATGATAAAAAGCTTTTTACTCTAGCTTACCCTTCTTGCTTGTGTCTCTCTTCTTGTGTGATTTTCCTTTTTGCAATGATCACCAAATCCCTTGGTGTGAGCAGATATGGGAATTCCTAGAGATCGTAGTAATGACGAAAATGTTGCAGCTTAGTTGGGCATGGTTTAGGGTTGGGCTCACTGTTGAGCCCATGTTTGAAGAGTTTTCATTATTTTTGTAATCCCCTTCTTATGAGCAAGCCTTTGGACATTTGTTGAACATTTTAATTCTGTTCATGGCATCTTGGTGTGCCTAGTCTTTTCTTCAAGTCTATTCATGGCTAACTGTAATGGTTGATATGTGTATACTTCGTGGTATTGCTCTTTATATTATATTTTATGTGATGTTTCATTTATAGGATTTTTCCTTATTAAATGAGATGTTACAACTATCACCCGATATCAATTATTATATTTCAAATCTTTTTCATCCACCAAGAAATTTTAATATTTCTTATAGAATTCAAATTATTCTTCCTAAATTAAGTTTGTTATGTATACATACTTATCTCCAATAAATAATAATTCACATATTCAAATTATATTTCTATATCAGAGTATTGTTTGAGATGATGACAGTATGCATAAACATTTGAAAAGTCATTCATGCAAGTGGAAGAGAAAGCCTACTCGAAAGCCTACTCGAGGGCAACAATATGAAAATTATGGTTGTCCTAAAAAATTATAGTTAAACGGTTCCATGTATCCATGATTCTTGAACCTTTTTGCATGGCAATAGGAAGGAGATAAAAAAATATAGTGGAGTAGATCCACTGAAGTACAATAGAATCAAGGGTGGTTCATTGTTTGTGATCAACATCAGTTGGAGTTAAACATTTCTTTCCAGGTTGAGGGATGATATGCTAAAGACCTCTCATAACCCGAGCATGAGTTGCAAAAACTTCAGCCTACATAATATAATGATCCTTCTCCATTTCCAACATAAAGGGGATGTTATTTTTTATATTAGAGACAGTGACTGTCGAGCAAAGTTTAGGTTTATCCGAGGAGGACTGTGGTGGAGTGATTGGTGAGGAACAAGGTGCGGAGTTGGTTAGAGACATGGCGTTAATGGTGGGGCACTGAGTACGACGAAAAGATGAGACAACGATTGGGTTGTCAATGGTGACACACGATAGCGGGCACCAGGGGACGATGCGCTAGTAGGAGAAGAAAGGGAGTGAGGGTGCATCAACAAGTTGTTGGTGGATATGAAAGACATGATGAAGATAGGAAATAACATCAACAATGGCGTGGGGTGGTGCATAAAAGAGAAGGGATGCACGACCATCAAATGTAAGAAGACGCGTGGGCAAAGAAGGTTCTAGGGGTTTATCTTGCTCTGTTTTGCACGTTGTTGACGACTAGGACGAACAACAACAGAGCTCAACTGTTGTCGAAGGAGGCAATGCACAAAGAAGAGGAACACTACGCAAAGAGATGGAGTAGGATCAAAAAAGGCTAGTGATATCATGTAAGATAGAAAGATAATTTTAACATTTGAAGCCAGTTAAGCTAGCATAGTCTTCAATATATAAGAAAGACTTCTCACAATTGATGAGAAAAATTAAACAATGAAAGAAGAAAATGTTGTAAATAATTTATTTCATGTAACGAGTGAATTACGTTAAGATTGTCTAAAATATTCAATCTCGTATCTTAATTTTTTATGAGTTAACTTGACTCACTTTGAAGATACAAACATATTACCATATAAACTCTTAGATTTTAAGTGGATTAGGTAATATAAAACTTTTGCCTTTTGAAATATGGCATAAAGTTATAACAATGTCTGCATATTGCAAAAAAAAAATAGTTGGTGGAATGAATTATATGAACCAAAAACATTTATCATGTGCTATTAGTTATATGTGCTTTATCAAAATATGTATTGATTGTATATTCTATTTTTTTTCATTATAAGTTTTAATTTTAGATCTAGTTATTGTCTATTGAAAATCAAATGTAATGATACTAATGGGGTTGGTTTCATTATGAATAAAAGATGTTCTAAAAAGTTTTTCAACTATTCAATTTCATTACTATCAATTTCAGGAGCAATAAATTTTAATTTCATTGTTGACCTTACAATAATTGCTTGTCTGTTTGATCTCTATATAATCATGTCACCTTAAATGTAAACTTGTAATTATTTGTTGATTTTTTCTCATGTGAGGGATCTATTAACACCATTCTAATATGAGGAGAAATATTTCCCAGAGTCTTGAAAATACATCCCAATGATCTTAAATGGAATGTTAAGTGTACCTATTCAATCTACATATTACATAAGCAATGTTTAGTTTATTAAACATAATTAAGTGTAATAAACTCATAATCATATTAAGCATTCAAATTGAGAAATTAATTCTTCTATATTTTTCTTTAATTTAAATTTCTTATTATAAGACATGCTTATTGGTTTAAAGTCGTAATAGCTAAACTTTGTAAGACATTTTTCAACGTATTGTTCTTAGGATAATGATATACTATCTTTGTTCCTTGTGACTCTAACTACCATAGCTACACTTGATAATAGAAAGAATGGATGATATAGAAAATATTGAATAAACTCTTAATAAAGGTTAGCTAATATACAAAAATGTGAATATAAACTATATAAAATTACAAATAGACGTTGCGAAAAAAATATAAAAAACGGACTTTGTAAAAATACAAATGTTAGAAGATGATAAAAAAAAGAAGTAAATAAGCTAAAACTACAAAGGATAGACTATAAAAAAAATTGTAAATAATAGATTATTTAAAAATATAAAGGATAGACGTATGCTAAACCGGTCAGTTGAACTCGTCTAATAGAGTTATCATGTTTTAGAATAAATTAATATTTTAAACTCTTCTTCATAGTAATTATCTTAAAATAACAAATTATAAATAGTAAATAGTATGAATAGTTTAATAATTCACTTCATTTGAAAATAAAATCACATTGAATAAATTAAAAAGTACATATGTCTTTTGTGATTCATTGACTTTGTTACGAACTAATTAAACATATGCATTACAAACTATTTTGATAGATTTATTAATTTTGTTTATTAAAGTACTTATATATATATATATATATATATATATATATATATATATATATATATATTAGATTCTATTTGTCAATGTGTTAACATTCTTATCAATTCATAATAGATGAAGTTAACACATTGATAAAAATTACACATGAAAAAAAAAAATTCTAATGATTTTAAAATACAATTACATTACTAACTCATAAAGTAATTATAACTAATTTATTGAAAGGAACTACAATTACAAATAAGTCAATAAATAATTTTTAGTAAATTATTATTAAATGTAAAATAATGAAACAAATTAAAAATTATTAATGGAATTAAGTTTTAGGATTTTGTTTAGTTATCTATACCAAAACTATTTTAAAATATTTTTAATATCAAAATTTGTATCCTCATTCTCTCAATCTCTTTTATGGTTGGTAAGAAAGAAATTCAAATTATCATTAACACATTAACAATTTACTGTTTCAAAATTTATTTTGTTCTATAATCACCACACACATAAACTATATAAACAAACAACAAAAAATATCAACTAACATAACTTAAAAAAATTTATAAGGGACCAATAAATTATCAATCCGATTCAACCCTTTTTTGTGTGGTTGGTGCAAGGCACTTATAGGATATTCTTATATAAAACTACATCAACATGTCCATTGCCAAAAGAACACATGCAAAAAATATATAAAGAAATTTAATAACTTGACTTGATTAAAAAAGGATAACGAATAATTTAATCTCTTTGATTTTATAATATACGAATAAATTTCACGTATCTAAAGTTATAAAAAAATAAAAATTGGATAATGAATCCAATATGTGAATCAAAGATTGATAGTTCTTCAAACACATGGCATCACTTATTTCTGATAAAGTTCCTTTAGCTGAGTGTTTTTTTTTAGGTAAAGTTTTATTTTGTGAATCATGTAGAGTGAGAGTCAATAGTTAGGTGGTGGGATAATAAAACAGTGTATATCATTAACCTCTTCAAAAAATAATTAAAACCCCCGCAATTATTATCACATTATATCATTCAGTGGATCATTCTAAATTCTAAATTATGTTAATTTGAGGCGGGTTTTTATAATCTCCAGAAAATAATCCTCACAAAATATCAGTTATATATATATATATAAAACTTTATTAAGTGACCATATTGATCGAATTTGATTTGACCATGTTCTATTCTGTTTACCAAACAACTTCAATAATATTTTTTTTATTATGAGCAAATGTTTATTCGTAGTCTATATCAATTAAAAATATAGAATCAAGCTACAGGTAAAACATTTAAGTCAAAAGTAATATTATAAAGGCTTAAATACCTTTTTAGTCCTCATTTTCGTAGTGTTTGTTGGGAATGGTCCTCATTTTCACATAATGTTTAAAATGGTCCTCATTTTTATCGAATGTTTAGAATGATCCTCATTTTCGCAATTCGTGTTTTATTTGGTCCTTTTCTGTAATGCCGTTTAAATCATTAACGGAGCATTGTACATGTGACACGATTTGTATTAGGGTGTATTACGTGTACTGTACAGGTGGTTTAATTAGATATTTGGGGATAAATAAGTGAGCTAGGGTTTTGGTAGGGAATGTTTGGCAGTTGGTGAGTTTTGACAATCTTGTTCCTTCATTCCCAATTGGAGCACACACCCAGCAATTTGAGAAAGAGTGATGTTAACAATTAAAGAGTTAATTATTGATGCTTACAAATACCTTATTGCTATACCTCCAAGGTATCTCTACTGTACAAATACATGATTTCTATACAAATACCTGATTTCTGTACAAATACCTGATATCAATTGGGAATGGAGGAACAAGATTGCCAAAACTCACCAACTGCCTAAACATTCCCTACCAAAACCCTAGCTCACTTATTTATCCCCAAATATCTAATTAAGCCACCTGTACAGTACACGTAATACACCCGAATACAAATCGTGCCACATGTACAATGCTCTGTTAATGATTTAAACGGCGTTATAGAAAAGGACCAAATAAAACACGAATTGCGAAAATGAGGACCATTCTAAACATTCGGTAAAAATGAGGACCATTTTAAACATTCTGTGAAAATGAGAACTATCCGCAACAAACACTACGAAAATGAGGACAAAAAGGTATTTAAGCCTATTATAAAATACAATTTTACTACACCTTACCCAAGTACAAAAATTATGAGCATGTGATAAGTCTCCATATCAAGTACAAAAATTAAAGTAAAACCAGGTTAAAATCATAACTAATGATGCACACAAAATAGTAACGAACAGGGAAGCCACAATTTGTCAAAGTGAGTTGAGTTGACTCACCACAAGTCGGGTTAAAAATAGTGAATCTAACCTGGTTTACTTTATGGTGAATCAGAAATTTTACAATCCGACTTAATTTATCAAGGGTTAGTACATAAAAAATTATTTATGTATTTATTTTTAAGTATTCAAATATTTAAATGATTTTATAAGCAACCCATGAGATGTTAATCATAGTAAAATCAAGAATAAATGTCTTCATTATGCTCACCACCAATATATGATGAATTGTTTCCAAGAAAGTGTCCATATTGTCCAAAAAAATATGGCTAATATTACACATTTTTTGTCATGCTATTCAACAAAATATATATAAATAAAACTACACATTTTTGTCATGCTAATTTAGAAAAAATTGTTTAAGACGGTTGCTTGAGTAATTTATTATAAAAATTATATTTAAAGATTAAAGTATCAACATATATAACTTGACAATCAAATTAATGAAACATTCAAACTATTCAAATATTATTGAACAACATTCTATCATTTAAAAATATGAAATTGTGAACCTATATAATTAGGAATAGTAAATAATTATTAAAAAAAAATAAAAAATTGTTAAAATATGTTGGTGGGTTAAGTGGTCAACCCACCCTCAACCCGGCTCAAACTCGTTTAACCCGTGGGTTAAGTGAGTCGGGTTGAGTTCAACCCACTTTTAAAAAAAACTGAATTCTTCTCAACCTAACCCGGCTCGAACCCGTGGTGAGCCGGGTTAGCTCATGGGTTGAAACTCATTTTGACATCTCTAGCCACAAAATAGAAATGAACGTGCTAGGAAGGGTTTTTTTCCCTAATCAAATCAAGTGGGTTTTAGCCAATTTAAAGATATTTATCATGTTTCAAAATAAATTATTAAGTGAAAGTGAGGAGAAAGATGAGAGATAAAACCATGAAAATGAGGAACAAATAGTGTGGAGCTTGGAAGCAACAATTCGAAGAGAACAAGAACGAACGAGAAAGATGCGGTGAATTTGAGAGAATAACATTTAGGCCACTTATAAATTTAATATTTAGAATTTATGGGTAGGTTGGTGAGCCAACTCGGCACACCACAGGTTCAACTCCAATTTTTTAGTGGGTTGAGTTTATTTTTGGCCAAATTTGTAGTTTTTTTAACCCAACCCATCTTGAACACGTGGCGTGGTGGTGGGAGACTGGATTTTGAAACGTGTAGCCAATGTTTCAAAGCAATATATTGAATGAGGCGGGAGTCAAGTGAACCAACTCAAAGTCGATCCTTTGAGAAATGTTGGTAATACACGATAACATATGGCATCATCTGATATGTACAACCCCGCAAGTGTTGTGAAGATGTCACATGTTCATCAAGATCCGTAGTTCCGTCTATCGATCCATAGTAAGGCTTCTCCACTTGGGGAGAAGTTCTATCTCCATTATCCCATCTACAAAGGGATGTTGTCTTGGCTTCCCTACTCCTCCAAAAGTCTGATTGGCCCGTGACTCTTTTCTCCATGTTGTCTCTCCTTCCTCCTCCTCACCTCCTTACTTTGTTGTTGACGTGATGCTTCCGCACGTCAAGATGTGTCCTCCAACTACCTGTGTATTCTCTAATTGTCTTCTCGCATCTTATTGACCTCTTTTGCATTCTTACGCATTATTTCTTCTAATTGGTTATTGTCTATGTATTTCTTGACGAATCTCTTCTATAATCTCTTGCAACGCTGCAATTTGATCTACCATGTTCTTTGTTGAGACCATTCCTTCCAAATATACCTCAGTTTCACGATGGATGTCACTGTTCTTGTAAGGTATGATATTATTCTTATGTTACTTGTCGGGATATACTTTGTCTTCAAGATTAGGATGTCCTCACCAAGTCAGATATAATGAACCACAGGAAGTACCTGCAAATGCTCCAACGAATGGTAATTTTCAGTAATGATAGCAGTCCTGAGTCACCTTTATATACCCAACTCTTATTAATTACCTCTAAGAACATTTATATCCCTTCATAAATGCTAATAAATACTCTATTATAATTGTCGTCGTATTGTTTAAACAACACATCATTGGCTTGTGAAAGCTAACAGGTCCTATCCGAGGTGTATAAGTTTAGTTGGTCTAATACTTCTCGTTTCATACCTTTGATCTAGTGATGTCAACGGGGCGGGTAGGGTATGGATAATAGTGCCCTCGTGCCCTACCTGTTGGATAAATATTTGCCCCGTACCCTACCCATATCCATATCCGTCGGGTATCCGTTATGCAGGTACCTGCCTATTTTTTTAATATCCGTGGGTATCCACAGGTACCCACGGATATTTACAAAATTATTTAAAAAACAAATATTTAATCATAAATTTAAATAAAATAAAATAAAATACATTATTGTCATAAATTTTAAATAAAGTTCAAATAAACTCAAATTCATACAAGTCCAAATAATTATAAAAGTATATATAAAATGAAGTTCAAGACCATGAAAATTCTTTAATTGGTGCTTTGATCAACAAGCCCACTTCCTCCGATTGATTCCTGAAAAATAAACAAATAATAAACCTCAACTGTCACGTGCTAAGTATACTTATTTTGATTCCATCATTTGACAACAAACATACCATAGACGTCAATATATCTATATAGGGTTTGATGTATATGCTCAATTTCAAAGAAAGGAAAGAGAAGAATGTCAAGGGGTGTGCTGTCTCGGAACCAAGGTCAGGACCGAGGTGGATGTCCGATCTCCTGAGTATGACGTCAGAGCCGAGCTCGGGATCCCACCTTCATATATCTTAATTTTTCCAATGAATCGCTATTTCTCTGCTCCTTGGTCAGAATTATTTACTGAAATTATTGGATCAAATGCACACGGGCCCATAATGGAAATAAGAGAATAATAGAAACGTGGCCCACGAAAACAAACTCCCTGGAAGTAATGCCTAATACTGAGGGCAGTTTCCCTAGATATGAGGAGGACTTATAGGAGTGGACCAAGGACTATCATGAATCTCAGATATGTAGGCGGTTGATAAAAAACTTCTATATAGGCATGGAATAAAGTGAAGGAAGACATGACTTTTTTCTTTGCCTTTAAAGAGAACTTCCGAGAAGCATATTATTCACGTAATATTTGTTGTATCAATCGAGGAGATCATTACTAGAGGTAAAGAAAGAAGAATTGTTCTTGATCTAATATCTAATCAACAGATTGGGATCGGAACATTGGCACCCACTGTGGGGTCCGGTAAAACCAAAAGCCTACCCCACTAATTTGGAGTAAGATATGACGATTACGACAGTCAGAAACAATGGAGGTGATCCTCCTACAAGAGGTCGCTTGAAAATGTTATGAGAACAACTTACGTGCAGAAGAAGGGCTTATAACATAGCTCAAACCTCTCTCCCCATTACAAAGGAGCAGGAGGCCGACCTCGATCCTAGGCCCTCTGATGACACATATGGTCCTAAGCCACCAGGAGACCTAAAGGAAATAGAAATCTCTCTAGGAAGGAAAGTGAAGGTCGGTACCAACCTCGACCCGCAGTTGGAATCTGATCTCTGTCGCGTCCTTCGTTCCAACCTTATGTCTTTCGCCTGGACAGCAAAGGATATGCCAGGAATAGATCCTGACTTTATTTTTCATCATTTAAGGGTTAACCCCAAAATTAAACCAAGATTTCAGAGATGAAGAAAGCTCAATGAGGAAAAAGCAGAAGCTGCTGCAGAAGAAATTCAAAAACTTATGGAAGCGGGCCATATCATAGAAATACAATATCTCGAATGGCTTGCTAACGTTGTCATGGTGAAAAAGGCTAGTGGAAAGTGGAGGATGTGTGTGGACTTCACAAACTTAAACACAACATGCCCGAAGGATTCATACCCCTTACCAAACATAGATGCGTTGGTAGACAGAGCTTCTGGATGCGGATTACTCAGCTTTATGGATGCGTATTCAGGGTACAATCAGATAAGGATGCACCCTGAGGACGAAGACAAAACCGCTTTTATGGGATCGAAAGCAAATTTTTGTTATCAGGTGATGCCTTTTGGCCTAAAGAATGCATGGACGACGTATCAGAGGATGATGGATAGAATTCTACAACCGATGTTGGGAAGAAATGTAGAGGCCTGTGTAGATGACATGGTAGTCACCTCCGCCAACATAAAGGATCACACAAGAGATCTCCAGGAATTATTCGACACCATCAACAAACATCAGCTAAGGCTGAATCCTGAAAATTGTGTTTTTGGGGTCAAAGCAGGTAAATTCTTGGGTTTTATGTTGACTGAAAGGGGGATAGAAGCAAACCCCGACAAATGCATGGCAATCATAAATATGAAGAGTCCCAAATGCGTACGCGAGGTGCAACAGCTCACAAGTCGGATGGCCACTCTAACCCGATTTTTAGCAAAAAGTGGCAAAAAAGGACACTTATTCTTTCAATGTTTGAAGAAGAATGAGAAATTTCAATGGACGTCAGAATGCAAACAAGCCTTCTTTGAGTTAAAGGAATATCTAAGCCGACCTCTTGTGCTTACCAGACCTGTGTTAGGTTTCCCGTTACAGTTGTATTTAATTGTGACTGAACAAGCGATAAGCTCGGTACTGATACAAGAAAAAGAAGGGGTGCAGCGACCGGTATACTTCGTGAGCAGATTGTTACATGGCGCGGAAAAATGGTACCCGATTCTAGAGAAAGCAGCTCTCATAATAGTGGTCACTGCAAGAAAGCTTAGGCCTTACTTCCAGCGCTTCAGTGTCATTACTAAGACTGATCTTCCTGTTAAACAAGTTTTAAAGAAGCTGGACATGACAGGTCGTATGGTGAAATGGGCCATGGAGCTTGCAGAGTATGACGTCTCATACGAACCCCGGGGCCCTATTAAAGCACAAGCCTTGGCCGACTTCGTTGCCGAGTTAACTCTGCCACCGTCCACAAACGAGGTTGTCAAACTCGGCCCGACAAATGAAACTCCTGCAAAATGGTTGTTATCTGTGGATGGTGCTTCAAATCAAAGAGGAAGTGGGGCTGGCATAGTTCTGGAAGGCCCAGGGGGCATCCTTATCGAGCAATCCCTCAAATTTTCCTTCAAGGCTAGCAACAACCAAGCTGAATATGAGGCTTTAGCCGCTGGAATGTTACTAGCTAAGGAAATGGGAGTAAAACATCTTACAGCTAGGAGTGATTCTCTATTGGCCACTGGACAAGTGAAAGGTGACTTCGCTGCTAAAAATCCTCAACTGGCGCGATACTTAGATTACATCACAACGTTATCAAAGGCCTTTATCACCTTCGAGTTAATCCATGTACCCTGCCAAGAAAACAATCGAGCAGATTTACTCTTTAAACTCGCTAGTTGCACAAAGCCGGGACAACAAAGGTCGGTCATAAAGGAGACGTTGATAGCCCTACGAATCGATATATGTGGACAAACTGCAATGATGGCAATAGAACAGAGGGCAGAAAATAGCAAAGTTTATATGGAGAAACATTGTCTGTAGATTCGGTGTACCTCATCGCATAATATCAGACAATGGGACTCAATTCTCGAGCTCTCAAGTCAAGAAATTATGTAGTGAGTTGGGAATCAAGCAACAATTTTCATCAGTGGAACACCCTCAGACCAATGGGCAAGCGGAAGCAGCAAATAAAGTCATTTTAAGAGCACTTAAAAGGAGGATATTAACTGTGAAGACATCCTGGCCTGACGAGCTCCCTCGAATCCTTTGGGCATATCACATAACCCATCAATCGACGACACAAGAAACCCCTTTCAGCCTAGTCTATGAAACTGATGCCCTCCTCCCTGTAGAAATTGGTCATCCAGCAAGTGAGTCTTCTGGCTTGATACGAAGCAACGACGAGCAAGGCCTCAGAGCCAACTTAGATGCCTTGGAGGAGGTCCGCGAATTAGCGAGGATAACAAGTGAAGCGGCAAAGAGACGGATAGAGAGACGATACAAAACCAAAGTCAGACCCCGGGATTTTAAGGTAAATGACTTGGTCCTCAGACGAGCTCATGCAATTGAAATAATAGATAAACTCTCACCTAAATAGGTAGGCCCCTTCCGAGTCAACACGGTCCTGCAGGGGGCGAATAAAGATTGGAGACCTTGGACGGGATAACCATTCCAAGAACCTGGAACGCAACAAACTTACGGTTTTACTTTAGTTAAGAGTTTTTCATTCTTTATTTCATTCGCGCATCTGTAACCGAATACTTGCTATGATTGAATAAAAACCCCACACTCTTTTTCCCTCCGAGCAATCTGGAAAACCGGAGGGTTTTTTAACGAGGTGGGTTTTTTCAAGTTATGACTAGATTTTTATGATTAATAAATACCGACCTTGCTATGTGCTTGGTACCGACCTCGGTATGCTGAGGGCTGACACTGGTCCGACCTTGCTATGTGCTTGGTATCGACCTCAGTACGCTGAGGGCTGACACCAGACCGACCTTGCTATGTGCTTGGTACCGACCTCAGTACGCTGAGGGCTGACACCGTTTCGACTTTGCTATGTGCTTGGTGTAACATCCCTGGCGTACCACGCCCAGAGCATGTCAGGTTACTACAGCCCGATGCACCCCAACCCCTCACCCTTCTCCGTCCATTCATACTGGGTGGGTTGTTGCCAGTGGGAATCGAACCCCCA
>Ga0214545_1007748_pt1 | contig 17695 bp, 10 predicted proteins | sample CNSS4metaG_FD_160064 | JGI IMG/M metagenome (GOLD analysis project Ga0214545, IMG submission 160064) | Root nodule microbial communities from cowpea collected in UCLA plant growth center, Los Angeles, California, USA - CNSS4 | ecosystem: Host-associated > Plants > Roots > Nodule | place: USA... | reverse complement strand
TAAGAACAAAAAAACCTACGAAGAAGTGTTTTGATTACCAAGCAAGTCCGAGACTTGACATGGTATGCAATACTTATATCAAAGAAATAATATAATTTTTTTTTTATTTTATTTATTATTTTTTTTGTTTAGAGAGAATTAAAGCCTACAAAAGAAACCTTTTTATTTATCAAGATTAAAATAGAGGGAAAGAGAAAGGTTGAGCACATCAACGACAAACCCAAAATTATCTAACATGAGAACCCCAAACACATTTAATCATACAACAGTTCAAAACGGTCATACATTTGATATTCTAAGAGAATCATACATAACATTAGGAGCAAACAAAATTTACCTTAAGGTGACCCCTTTTGCTCGTGCTCTGGTAATAAAAAAAGATAGGGGTTTTTCCAATTTTTTTTTGTGTCTTGCATTGAAGAAATTTTGTGCTTATATAGGCCCCTTGAGGTACCATTAAGATCCTAGTCTTTAATTATAATAAAATATATGGGGAAGGAATTGGTCTTATTAAATCGTTGCATAATATCCAAGATATTAATTATAATTATTAATGAAATATTGCCTGTAATTACTAGAATCATATTTTTTGTCACATAAAGATCGATCGTGGTCAAATGATAACATATTATTCATATAATTGATTCTAATTATTACTAGGAATATTTTCTTCTAAATATTAGAATTGTACCATTCTCTAAAAGCATTATTATCGGAAATATTTGCTTCTAATTAAAATAATACCTTCCCAGATTTACAACGCAAAAAGACACATGAGTGTAAGTGCAAGATATTTATTCAAATTATTATAAAAAAATATTGCTCCTAATATTATACCCTTCTCTAAAAACAGAAATTATGAAACGTCCTTTTCTGACATGTCATGTGGAGAGTGTAAATAGCAAACAGTGGGGGTGAAAATATGTAAAACATTTGGGCTCATGAAAGGAGTGTGATAATTAAAAATAAATTAGATTCTCCTTTTCTTGTTGTTTTCTTTTTTCCTTTTTTTTCTTTTTTCCCATGGTAGAATTAAAGTTAAAAAAACCTACCATCAATCAAAACATATTTTTTTATTTTATTTTTTTATTTATTATTATTATTATATTATATATTATTTTTATTATTATTATTTTTACCAAACAAATGCATTTACTCGGACGAAAATGGGTGTTGACAACTATCCCTCTTTACTTCGATTTGACTAGATAATATGAAAGTGAAATTTTCATATTATCATAGTAAAAGATAAGTAAAGATAAAAACACTAATTTCGTTCGGATTTCAAAAATGAAAAAAGAGAACTCGACCATGGCAAAAAGAAAACCTGCACTCGACCATTGCCTCGTAGAGGGCCGAGATACCAACAAAAAACTTGAACTCGACCATTGTCTCGCAGAAGGTCGATATATCAAAAGAAAACCTGGGCTCGACCATTGCCTCGCAGAGGGCCGAGATACCAAAAGAAAAATTAAACTCGACCATTGCCTCGTAGAGGGCCGATATATCAAAAGAAAACCTGGGCTCGACCATTGCCTCGCAAAGGGTCGAGATACCAAAATAAAACCTGGGCTCGACCATTGCCTCGCAGAGGACCGAGATACCAAAAGAAAATCTACGCTCGACCATTGCCTCGCAGAGGGCCGAGATACCAAAAGAAAACCTGGGCTCGACCATTGCCTCGTAGAGGGCCGATATTGAAATGAAAGTTTGTAACCATTCTGTGAAGAGGGTTCTAATATGTGAAAGTCGAATTGAATTTTGTGAATGCATGAATGAATAAGAATCATATTTGTTCTTCACAAATCATATGATAAGTGTATACTTGAATCTCTAGATGGACACATAATATGAAACCCAAATAGTTGCCCCAGGTTATATACATGAACCAAAATAGATGACTTAGATGAATTGGTTTGGGAAATAAAAATGTGTATAAACAACGATGGCAATGTTGGAAAACTTTGACTAACATAGAAACAATATGTAGAAACATTGGCAATGTGTGGAAACCTTGGCTGACTTAGAAACAAGGTGTATAAACCTTGACTAACGTAGCTACAAGGTGTGGGAACCTTGGCAAGGTGTAGAAACCTTGACTAACACACCTACAAGGTGTGGGAACCTTGGCAAGGTGTGGAAACCTTGACTTACATAGAAAAAAGGTGTGGGAACCTTGGTAAGGTGTGGGAACCTTGGCAAGGTGTGGAAACCTTGACTTATATAGAAACAATAATAGGAACCTTGGCAAGGGGTGGAAACCTATACTCACATAGAAACAAGGTGTGGAAACCTTGACTCATATAGAAACAAGGTGTAGAAACCTTGGCAAGGTGTGGGAACCTTGATTCACATAGAAACAAGGTGTAAGAACCTTGGCAAGGTGTGGAAACCTTAACTCACATAGAAACAAGGTGTGGGAACCTTGGCATGGTGTGGAAACCTTAACTCATATAGAAACAAGGTGTAGGAACCTTGGAAAGGTGTGGAAACCTTGACTCGCATAGAAACAAGGTGTGGAAACCTTGGCAAGGTGTGGAAACCTTGACTGACACAAGAGAACCATGATGATTAAAATTAGGTATATTACTATTTTTTCATTTTTAGAAAGAAAGATTCGACAACCACTCATATGAATGAAGATGGTTTTGATTCGCAGAGTGACAAGAATTTTTTCATTTCATGAAAGAGAACTATGATGCATGTACGTGATGCATGATGATTAAGACATGTTATGAATTTTTCTTTTTGAGCATTTAGATGATTTATGCATGCATGAATATGCTAATATGATATATCCATGAATATGTTGGCATGTATGTGATTTTTTTCTTTTTGAACCAAATACTATATAGAACGTAATTTTTCTAACACATGTTTGGATATTTTTTGTTTGACAATTGATGTCCTGTGTATGAATGCATGCAGATGCTAACACCTTGTATGAATTTTCTTTTTATGAATGCATGAGTATGTTGATGCTTATTATGACTTTTTCTTTAACATTTACATTATATGTGCATAAAAATACTAACACATGCTATGTATGATTTTTTTTTAACATTGATTATGATGTGCGATAATGATGTTATGTTTATTTCGCATGACTTGTGGATTTTCTTTTTGAACACTAACAATATTAGTTTATGATGCACATGTTATGATTTTTTTTACATGAACAAAATTTGAAACTTTGATGTATGAATTGATGTATGAATGCATGATGAAAGTTCCTTTGTCTGTTTTTTTTTTCACAAAAGTGAATGATGTGTGTATGATTAGATATGAATCTATGCATGAAGCATACCCTTGTGTATTTTTCACCTTTTATATTGTATCAAACTTATTTCAATTGATCCTCAATTTGTTGTTATTTTTAGATTTATGGAATCCCTCTATTTTGATTTTTTCCTTGAAAAATATTATTTGGTCTAATCAGTTTATTGAGAAACTCTTTCTGTATCATTACTTTTTTAACACTATTTGAGTGACATACATGAAATTTCCAAATCTCTTGGAAGGGATTAGATAAGGTAATTGACTAAGGAGTTGCCCCAATTTGATAGTTAAGAGTTAACTTCAGGACATGAGGTGTGTTTGGGCTTGTCCCAGTTATTCATAAAAAAAAAGATGGAGACTTCAAAATTTGCCCCAATTTGAGGATATGGATTGGTCTTAGGGTGCAAAATGTGTTTTCGCTTACCCCCAGTTGTTGATAGCATGAGATTGTTGAAAATGATAGGAGACTTCACACTAGTTGCCCCGATGTAAGTCTGACAATCAAAGTCAATAATTGCCCAAATTCAAGATTATTGATTATAATGTATGAACAATAAGTGAAAAATCTCCCCCAATTTAGTTTCAAATTGAGAATAAGGAATAATGGTAGGAGAAAGGTAGATCAAAGTTTAGGCTCAAAGAAGAAAATATAATAAGAAACTCATGAAGAATGAAAGAATAAGAGGACATGGCCTTGATTTAACTTGACTACTCGTGCTAATTTTGATCTCTATGGAAACATGTCAACAAAAAATAAACTACCCCAGTGTTTGAAAGCAAATCTTTGAACACTTTTTCAATCCTATTTTTTTGGACAAATCTCTCAACATGACAAAATATTTTCCTCTAAATTAAAGTTTTCGAAAAACAACAACCAATCATTGATTTTTGTAGACTTTATTAGGCTTGTATTGTGGCCAAGGCTAAGGGATATAAAAAATATGGATAGTGAAGGCTCGAAATAAATGGTATAAAGGTTATTTAAAACAAAGGTCTTTATCTAATGTTGCACCTAACATTCATCTGACTACCTTTGTTCACCACTTTTTTTTCACCTTCTTACTCTTGTTTCTCTTTTTCTTTTTCTTTTTTTGCATAACCATTTTTTTTTTGTCTTTCCAAACTTTTTTATTTTTTTTATTGGTGAATTACAAGTCAAATGAAATAGATGCAAACATTATGTTAACTTCAGTGGGAAGGTGACCCTTGTTCAGGGTAATTAGAAAGAAATTTTGATTTTGTATAGGCTCAAAATGGATAACGAAGGAAGATCATTTTTTCTTGATAAAGAAACATGGTCACACATCATTTCAACTCATGATTGTTTTAATTTCAAAAGCTTTAATCCAAAGGGGAAAAAAGTCAATCACATTAGAGGTTGCCCCTAGTTTGCCCTTACTTTTTTTTGTTTTATTTTTTTTTTTTTTTTTGTCTTAATTTTTCCTAGACCGCCTTCTTGGGTTTTCAGTCTAGCAGACTTTTCTTCATTTTTTTTCTTCTTTTTTTTTTCTATGTTCAAAGACTCACTTCAATTTCATTCTAAGGCACATGCCCCCTTTATGATGATCTCTATGGAATACAAAAGAAAGATATTTGAGGGCAAGGTGATGGAAAATGGGATGGGAAAGGAAATGAATTTCAGCAATTCCATGTACACACATTAGAGGAATGTTTCAAAAGCATGCCACTTTTCATAAAAAAAAACTATTTATTCAACTAATTGATTTGACCAAAGAATAATTTATTTTCTCCTCTTATTTTTTTTTCACCTTTCACAAGATTCCATGAATTTATTAACAAAAAAAGGGAAACAATTAATTTTGAATTTATTATATTGAAACTTTTTTCAAGATATAGTGTTGATGCATGTTATGTGTTATGCAAAGTGACATGAAATGCAAGATTCTACAAATTTGGAAACTACCTATTCACATGCATATGGGTGTATGTATGGTATGTACTATGCAAGGTGGCATGAAAAAAACAATGGGATGAATATTATGCATTATACATTGTGACATGAATCCAAAGTGGATCTATGCTATGTGTCAAGTGAATGTAAAAATGTTATTTACCTTAAAACTATGTGCATGGTATCATGCATGAATGAAGACAAGAGGTGCATGTAATGCATGTATGCGCCTCGAGAGGCCCTTATTTATACGTTGATGCAAATATGACACATTTTAATTACTTGATTTCATAAAAAATAAAGAATATTAAAAAAATAAAGAAATAATGCACGCTTCCTTTGTGTCCTAGAAGGTGTAGAGAAAATCTATTTTCTGGTCTATGGGCTTTTACATGATAATTCCAAGGATAGTTCTAAATATTCTCACAGGCCTCTAGAGCTGAAGTCAACCTCAAGACATAATCCACAACAATAGGCGACCTAATAGATGTGGCCTGGAAGCAAACTCTAGATGAAGTCTTTTCAATAGTCAAGTAGATCCGAGATCTAGCATAACAATCGTTGGAACTCCACTCCTTATAGCTAACTCAGGTCCGGGTATAGGACCTCAATATTAAAATGAATGCACTAGCCTACCATGTGTAGTTTGTGAAGGGAATAACCTAAGACTACCCAAAGATATAGCAATTGTCTTCTACCCTAGGGTTCAATAATTTCAACAATATAATCATATAAGGACATCAAAGCAAGTAAAGATGACATCAACACAAATAAAGATATATAAATATACATCAATTAAAACAAAAACAAGGGGAAAACGAATATATAAAAACAACATACTTTTCGCACACTCAACTAATAGGATTGACTCTCCAAAATGTCCCTAGTGGAGTCGCCATCTGTCGCAACTGAGATCGTGGAGGGACGACAAATATAATTTAAAAAATACAGAGGAATCGCCACCATAGTTTATTATTGAAAACTATAGAAAAACCTTAAAAGAATGGTCTTCGAAACCAATTTGGATTCGGGAGTCGGTTACGTATGGGGAAGGTATTAGCACCCCACAACGTTCGTCTAAAGACGGTTCCCTCTTTAATTAAGTGTGCAAAGTAGAATTTGATGCTTAAAATATTTGTTATTCCCAAAAAATAAAACAAAATTAAAAAATTAAAAAAAACACAAACAAAATATTAAAGATTAAAACAAAATTAATTTTTTATTTTTTGGGCCCGACGAGGATTATACCTCGCTCCTATGTATTTTCATTTGGAAAATCAGGGATAACGTAGTTCTTTGTACAAATATTTATTGTTTGATATTATTATTATTATTTTTAATTTTAGATTTATATATATATATATATATATATATATATATATATATATATATATATATATATATATATATATATATATAATATTAATATCAAGAGAACCTGAGATTATACATGATAAAAGATTTAGTTACCAAGCAAATGCGAGATTTGACATGATATTAAAAATAATTTTATAATTTTATTTTTTTATTTTTTTATTGTTATTAATTTCCTTTTAAGAACAAAAAATCCTACGAAGAAGTGTTTTGATTACCAAGTGTAAGACCCGTGAAAAGACGGGATGGTACACCAAGCAAGTCCGAGACTTGACATGGTATGCAATACTTATATCAAAGAAATAATATAATTTTTTTTTATTTATTATTTTTTTTGTATAGAGAGAATTAAAGCCTATGAAAGAAACCTTTTTATTTATCAAGATTAAAATAGGGGGAAAGAGAAAGGTTGAGCACATCGAAATCATCTAACATGAGAACCCCAAACACATTCAATCATACAACAGTTCAAAACGATCATCCATTTGATATTCTAAGAGACTCATACATAACATTAGGAGCAAAGAGAATTTACCTTAAGGTGACCCCTTTTTGCGCGTGCTCTGGTAATAAAGAAAGAGAGGGGTTTTTCCAATTTTTTTATGTATCTTGCATTGAAGAAATTTTGTGCTTATATAGGCTCCTTGGATACCACTGAGATTCTAGTCTTTAATTATAATAAAATATATGGGGAAGGAATTGGTCTTATTAAATCGTTTCATAATATCAACGATATTGATTATAATTATAAACGAAATATTGCTTGTAATTACTAGAATCATATTTTCTGTTACATAAAGATCGATCGTGATCAAATCATAACATATTATTCATATAATTGATTGTAATTATTACCAGGAATATTTTCTTCTAAATACTAAAATCGTACCATTCTCTAAAAGCATTTTTATCGAGAATATTTGCTTCTAATTAAAATAATACCTTCCCAGATTTACAACGCAAAAAGACACATAAGTGTAAATGCAAGATATTTATTCAAATTATTATAAAAAAATATTGCTCCTAATATTATACCCTTCTCTAAAACCAGAAATTATGAAACGTCCTTTTCTGACATGTGGAGAGTGTAAATAGCAAGCAGTGGGGGTGAAAATATGTAAAACATTTGGGCTCATGAAAGGAGTGTGATAATTAAAAATAAATTAGATTCTCCTTCTTTTGGTGTTTTCTTTTTTCCTTTTTTTTTCTTTTTTCCCATGGTAGAATTAAAGTTAAAAAACCCTACCATCAATCAAAATATTTTTTTTTATTTTATTTTATTATTTACTATTATTATTATTATATTATATATTATTTTTATTATTATTATTATTTTTACCAAACAAATGCATTTACCCGGATGAAATTGGGTGTTGACATTATCCCAAACATTTTTCTAAAACAAGTTTGTTGCAGATATATTCTGCTTCAGTAGTGAATAACGCAACACATGCTTGTTTTTTAGAATGCCATGATACTAATGAACATCCTAATAAATGACATGATGTGAATTGCATCATGACCCAAATGAAGGAGGATAACATGCCGCATTGATGCAATTTCTTTTATTTAAATAAGGGCTCAATGCTTTGTAAAATTAGCTGACCAAATTATGTTTTGGGTTAACCAATAAATGGGCTTTAGTTTTGCTTTAATTTCAAGTTGTAATAAGGGCCCATTTGACAACTTAAGAACCAGCCCTTAGGAAGACCAAAGGGACCTTTGTTGAATACTTTTGGATGACTTTTGGCTGTCACAATTTCAGTTACAATCAACCATTAAGCAGTGGATCATTATTAGCTTGAGTGGATTGTTATTATCTTAAGTGGGATATAAATTCAATTAATGGGTCTTTTGTAATTCAGATTGTTAAAGCTCTTATATAAGCTGAACCATTTTTATCAATGAAATCAAGTTGAGCTTTTTTCAGAAAATATAGAGTTTTATCTCTTCTATCTTAGTGAAAGTGATTCTCCTAAGTTCTTGAGTGATTCAAGAATCCCTAAGTTTTATCAAAGGTCCTTCATACCTTTGTGTATTTAAACTCTTAGGCTTATCTTCCATCCTTGGAAGTGTAACGTCTATCAATTTTCGTTTCATCTTCTTATCTATTTCGTTTTTCTCATTTTAAATAATTTACCAAATTTCTTGCTTATTGGCATTCCAACCTTGATAGATCAGTAAAATGAATCCACCCCTCTACATTCACATCATTTGGTATTCAGAGCCTGGCTCTAGGTTTGGAATAGCAATGGAAGTTTACTATTCAAGGTGTTTAATTGAAGGTCATCCATGTTTACTTGCATACGATTACAGAAGCAACAATAATATTGTGAGCCAAAGATTGGTGGAGAAATTCTAGTTACCAACACGCTTTCATCCGAATCAAGCATGGTTCAAATTCAGTACAGGGCAATGTGTGAAAGAAGTATTATGTGATATCGCTCCCATGGACTCTTGTCATATTCTTTTGGAATGTTCATGGCTTCATTATAAAATACTCAATCTTAATGAAAGATCACTTTATTTGAGCATGAGGGACACAAAATTAAGTTGAAATTTATGACACCAAGACAAGTCGGTAAGGATCAACATAGGCTGAAGGAGAAAATAGAAAAATAAGAAAAAGAGAGAGGATAAAAGAATGGAAAATGAAGAAAAAGAAAAAGAACTAGAAAAAAAGTGCACGAAAAAATTATTTGTCAATGATTTTTCTTCTACTATTTGTGATGTCATTTTACAGGAATAAAGGGATGGGCATATGAATGAAATACAGCAACCTCTATGTATGAAAAGGAAGCTTGTTCATAGTGCTTTATTATGCATCCAATCTGCTGATGAAAAACAAAGTCTTGAGGATAAGGAAACACAATGCATGGAGTTACTTGTTACATATGAAGATGAGGGAATGTTGGCAAGAAAGGTGCTCCACAAATTGCAACCATTGGAAAGGAACAAAACTAAATTTATTCAAGTTGCATTTGATCCTAGAGGACAATAAATAGTTTCAAGTTGCGGAGAAATAAAGTTCTTTACAAGGACATAATAAACTTTTATTAAAACTAGTGTAAATATAAAGCCTTAAGATTCAGGACGAATCTTCTCAAAGAAGGAGGATATGATGTGAATTGCATCATGACCCAAATGGAGGAGGACTAATGTGCCACGTTGATACAATTTCTTTTATTTAAATAAGGGTTCATTGCTCTGTAAAATTGGCTGACCAAATTATGTTTTGGGTTAACCAATTAATGGGCTTTAGTTTTGCTTTAATTTTAAGTTGTAATAAGGGCACATTTGACAACTTAAGAACTAGCCTTTAGGAAGACAAAGAGGACCTTTGTTGAATACTTTTGGATGACTTTTGGCTGTCACAATTTCAGTTACAATCAGCCATTAAGTAGTGGATCATTATTAGCTTGAGTGGATTATTATTAGCTTAAGTGGGATATAAATGTAATTAATGGGTCTTTTGTAATTATGATTACTAAAGGTCCTATATAAGTTGAACCATTTTTATCAATGAAAACAAGTTGAGTTTTTTTTCTAGAAAATATTAGAGTTTTGTCTCTTATATCTTAGTGAGAGTGATTCTCCTAAGTTCTTGAGTGATTCAAGAATCCCTGAGTTTTATCAAAGGTCCTTCATACCTTTGTATATTTAAACTCTTTGGCTTATCTTCCATCCTTGGAAGTGTGACGTCTATCAATTTTCGCTCCATTTTCTGGATTCACATCATGACATGTGCCACAAGTACTTTTCCTATCAACTTTGCATCCACCAAAATCAAAATCGCTATATCCTACTAGTGATGTGTTACCCATCTAGGATACAATAAACCTAGACTTTTAATGCCTTTTAAGTATTTCAAGATTCTTTTGACAATAGTTAAATATGACTCCTTAGGATACAACTAAAATCTTGCACAAACACACATATTATGCATGATATTAGGACGACTAGTAGTTAAGTAAAGTAGAGATCCAATCATACCTCTATACTTTGTTTGGTCAACATATTTGCCTCCTTCATCAACATCTAGATAGAAATTAGTGACCATCGGTGTTGAGGATTCCTTATTTTTGTCCATGGAGAATTGCTTTAATAATTTTGCACAATACTTGGCTTGATGGATTAATATACCATGCTTAGTTTGCTTAACTTTCAGTCCAAAAGAGAAAGTTAGTTTTCCCATCATGAACATCTCAAACTCTTGCTGCATATTTGTAGAGAATTCCTTGCACAAAGAGAGATTAGTGGATCCCAAAAGGATATCATCAACATAGATTTGTACAAATAATATATCTTTATTTGATATCTTAACAAATAATATGGAGTCAACATTACCTATATGGAATTCACTTTTGATCAAGAATTGACTAAGTCTTTCATACCATGATCTTGGAGCTTTCTTTAGGCCATATAGAGCTTTCTTTAGTTTGTAGACATGGTTTGGAAAAAGTCTTGGAATCCTGGAGGTTGTTCCACAAATACTTCTTCTTGTCGGTACAAATAGCCTGGATGATTTGGTGCTTGAAGATTTGATCAAGGTACTTAAAGCCATTGCCTTGGAACATGTTGGAACCATGCTTACATTGATGAAGATGTGGAGATTTGATGTTTCACGTGTTAATCAAGCCTTGTATGCGTGCTCTCTATCTGGATTAATCATGGGGAAAACAATCTTGAAGATTGTAATTCATCTTGTAGACCATTTTGCATTAATTAGATGTATAAGGTCTTAGTTGTGTCTTTTAATTTGTTGAAATGTTTTTCAATAGGTTAAATGGTGTTTTTTAATCTGTTGAATGGATTTTTAACATAGTAAAAGGTTTGTTGTAGTAGTTTTAACTAGTACATATTTAATTAGTTGATTTATTCTGCAATCGACTGATTTCACTTAAGTTAAGTGAAATCAACCGATTGAGTTGAAAATCAACTTGTTGAATTTTGTAATAGTTTGATTATAAAAGTTGTATTTTTCAAAAGAGAGGTTGGGAGACCATTTTTTAGCGCAAAAACTTTCTGGAAACGGTAGAATTCCCTCTCTTTCGTGATCATATAGTGTGTAGCTAGTGAAGATTGATCTTAGATCATTCTTGGAGCATTTTGCTTAGTGTTTGAAGCTTGGAGAAGGTGGTTTTGGTAGGAAAGGTTGTGCTACCAATGAGGTTTAGTTTTTCTCAAAGCTTTTAGGTTGTGCCTGGTGATTTTCCAGGTCTGTAAGAGGTGTCTTGTTGTGCTAGTTTGATTATTATGTGATTCAAGAGTCATTTTGTGGTGTTCTTGCATATTTTAAAAGTGTAATGTTGTGAACTTTGTAAATCTTTTGAAATAGTGCAAAGTCAGGCTCGGGTTTCCTTGACTAACTGAATGTAGCTCAGGTTTGAGTAAACTATTATAAAAATCTTATGCATTGATCTTTTCTCTAACCCTTCTCTCTTGTATTACACTTTAAAGTTTAAAGAATTTTGATTTGAATTATCTTTTTGACATTCTTGTGTGATCTAGCATTATCTACAACATTGCTTGTGTTTGTCTAACTCATTTGAACCTATCTTGACTAATCTTTCATATTGTTCTTGACTTAATTCACAAATTCGCATTTCTACATTCTAACCTGCTGATTTTATCAGTATTGTATTTGTTTAATGAAATAAATAGGCTAACTTTGTTTTTTATCGATTGAAAGTGTCCAGTCCATTTGCATTCATACTTGGTGGTTGATTTGATTCAATTGAAAAAAAAATTTAGGTTTTTAAAAGTCAACATATTTTTTCGCTAGCCAATTCAACTCCCCCCACCCCTTTCTTGGCATTTCAACCATTTCAATATTTACACTTCCTTGATGTATCCATTCAAAAAAGTGTTATTCATGTCCATTTGACAGAGTTTAAAGTCCAACATTGATGCAATGCTAGAAGAATTCTTATGGCTTCTAACCTGGCCAAAAGTGCATAAGTTGCATCATAGTCAATTCCCTCTTCTTAACTATACCCTTTGGCCACAAGTCTTGCTTTGTTCTTCACAATGCAACCACCCTCATTTAGTTTGTTCCTAAATACCCATTTGGTTCTAATAACCTGTTGATTTGGTGTCGAGGTACTAAATCCCAAACTTCATTTCTCTTAAACTAGTTTAGCTCCTCCTACATTGCAAGATACCAACTCTTATCCTTGATAGCATCATCTACTATCTTTGGCTCTATTTGGGATACAAAGGCCACATTTAGACATAATTGACTTAGATGCTTCATTTTAGAGACACCTTTTGATATATCCACTATCACGTTGTCTAAAGACTTGTCTTTTAGTGCAGTCCATAATTTTGGCAGAGCATCTAATTGATTATCTAGTTGACTATTTGTAGTTGTATCAACAATTTTCTCTTCAATCTGGAAACTTTGAGGTTTTCCAGCCGAATCTCCCCTTGTCTTAATAAACTCGTCGCTTTTTCTAGATTCAAACATGTTAGTGTAGGTTTCCAAACATTCATCAAATGCAACATGGATTGATTCCTCAATGGTCAAAGTTCTTTTTTTATAAACTCTATATGCTTTGCTAGTAAGAGAGTAACTTAAAAATATACCTTCATCAACCTTTGAGTCAAATTTGCCAATGTTAGATTTGCCATTGTTCAATACAAAACATTTGCAACCAACAAATTTTCAATTGAGAGATAGTTGGTTTTCTTCCTTTAAATAGTTCATAGGGTGTCAGTTTCAAAATAGGTCTTATCAAAACTCTATTTAGCACATAACATGCGTACTTACTACATCAGCCCAAAGTATTTTGGCGAGTTATTTTCATTTAACATGGTTCTTTACACTTCTTCCAAAGATATATATTTCCTTTCTACAACATCATTTTGTTGTGGTGTTCTTGGTGTTGAAAAGTTATGTGAGATCTCATTTTCTTTATAAAAGGTTTCAAAAATAACATTTTGAAATTCACCCCATGATAACTTCTAATGGATTTTATTCATAAATCTTTCTCATTTTGTATAGCATTGACAAATTTCTTAAAGACTTTGAATTTATCATTTTTAGCTGGGATAAAGAATGTCCAAGTATACCTTGAGTAATCATCTACTGAGACTAAGGCATAATAATTTCCCCTAATGCTCCTAGTTCTAAATGGTCCAAACAAATCCATATGTATTAATTATAATGGATTACATGAAGCAACTAGTTGTTTTAATTTGAAGGAAGTTTTGACTTGCTTACCCTTTTGACATGCATCACATAGCCTATCTTGCTTAAACTTAATCTCAGGCAAACCATTTACTAATTTCCTTTGGGACTAAAATACCTTTTTAATTGTTCCTGATCCAGTAAATATGGGCAAAATTAATAAAAAAATCCTTACTGGTTGTTGGTAAACGGCTTTATGGATCAATTGGGTTGGGTACTATATACCACGGGAGATTCAGAGTACCTAGTACCTGGTAAGCAGCTATGCAGATGATTGGGGTTGGATACTATGTACTAAGTAGGTGGCCTTCTAAGTAAACGAGGTTGGATATTGCGTACTAAATGAATTCCATAATACACAATATATAGTAGGAAACCTAGCGAGATCCAGTAGGCGACCTAGTAAGTGGATGAGGCTAGATACTGTGTATTAAAGGAATTCCAAAATACAAAGTATCTAGTAGGCGGCCTAGTGAGATCTAGTAGGCGGCCTAGTAAGTGGATAAGGTAGATATTATATACTAAAGGAATTCCATAATACACAGTATCCAGTAAGCGGGCCTTTGAATGCATGAGGTTGGATACGATGTGTTAATGAGTTTCCTTTATACATAGTAGTCAGTATGCAGCCTTCTGAATACATGAGATTCGGTACTATATATTCAGTAGCTAGTATACAGCTTAGTGAGTACATGGTGTTGGGTACTATATATTCAGTAGCCAGTATGCGACTTAGTGAGCACATGGTGCTACTATATATTTAGTAACCAGTATGCGGCTTAGTGAGCACATCGTGTTGGGTAGTGTGTTCTAAGGGATATACTTCATAAGCAGTATCTAGTGGGTGGGTGGGTAGAGTCAGGTATGCTTGGGACACATATGAACCATTTAAGAGCCATGCAAGTTTAAGGTTATTGTTGCTAGATGAAGAAGTTTTTGTCATCAAGTTTGAGGCTAATGGAAGTGGTGAAATTTTGAGAAACGAAAGAGGGAGGTAGAGAAAAAAATTTATAGTTTAATGTAGTAGAAGATGAAACCATTGAAAGGGAGAAGAAATTTGAATACCATGTAAGATATCATAGAATATTGAGAACGAAAAGATATATTTTGTATATTAAAAAAAAAAAACAAGGAATACAAATAAAGAAGAGCATGAGGGCTACATGAAACATAATACAAACTTATACATGTAAAAACACAACAACAAAAATCCAGAGTTTAGCATAGCAGAGGATGAAGAAGCTAGAGAATGGGAGAAGAGCTATGAATAACATGTGAGTTATCACTGAATATTGAGAACGAAAATATATATTTTGTATGTTACAAAACACAGCCAGGACTAAGTGATATATAAAAAGAGAAGAGCATCAAGGCCACATGACACATAATGCATGTCCATACATGTAGAAACACATGACATTTCTGGCCCATACATGCATAATCACTGAACATATCTAACAACTACCAAAATTTCTTTTCACGCCAGTTATGTATGAACCAATTGCTTCAAATAAACGGGCAACAATTACCTTGCTTATTCTAAATGAATGAAGGCATAACTTGTAATTCACGCACAATTTGGCCAAAAAAGTTCTTTGAAACAAATTCTAAACTAAGGCTTTTTGAAACATGTTGGCCAAAAAAATGCAATATACACATAGGCAAAATTTAAATTTTAAAATTCAAATAAAAGAAAAAGGAAATTCACGCACATGTTTTTGCTTTCATTTTCACTTTGGTTGACCTATGGTAAGTGCCAGTTGAATTCTTCTTGGACTTGTTAGGCTTGTTTGACTTCGATTCCTTTTTGCTTCTTAACCCTCCAATATTTATAACATCTAGTTTGTTCGGCTTAATAGGTCCAATTGCAAAATTATTAATTTATACATTTTTTTACATTAAAGAAAATGAAATTAAATATCTTATCTTCTAAAATTTATAGAAAAATATATTATATTCTAAAAACATCTATTATTTTGAACTATTGAAAATCCTCTTTATTCATATACTCGTCATTTTCCCATTTCTAAGAGAATTTGTTCATAAATTTGAAAAAATCCTTATAAGAAAGAAATTTTATTACTATTCTAAGATCAATTTGAAAGAAAAAATAAAACAATCAAGAAAAATACCTTTTCACAAAAAAATAATGTTTTTTTATTTCTCTTTCAAGTTTTTTTCAACATTTTATGAAGTTCTTAGGGATTCTCACAAACTTCTATTTCCAAAAATGTATTTCCAATTTGGGTTTAATGTTTTTATACTCAAATATTTTAGTAGTTTTAAAGAAGCATTACTCATGTTATACCTTTCAAGTTGTTAATAGTCTTAATTTTCAAAAACTTTATAAAAGCTAAGAATAATATTATTATTTTTCATCATCTCTGATAGCTTCTCAAATTGTTGAGTTTATTTGATACCCTTAACAAAACTCTCAACCTCTTTCCTTTTCTTCCATAAAACCTATAAACATGAAACCATTCTTTATTATTTTGACAAGGAGATATTATTAACAAGGTTTTTTTATTAAATATGAAAGTTTTCAAAAAAACAAATTAAAATTTGTAAAAACAGAGTTTGGAGTCGCCACCATAGTTATTATAGGAAACTATGGAAAACCATAAAAAAAAAAAAAAAAGCAAGGTTTGCGATAAACCAGAATTTGGGTCCGGGGTCGGTTACGCACGTGGAAGGTATTAGCACCCACAACGCCCATCCTAAGACAGTACCTTTAATTAAATGTGCAAAAGTTGTGTGGTTTTTTCAAAATATTTATTTTCTCAAAAAATAATAATAAAAGAATGTACAAAAAACAGCAAAACTATTTTTTTGATTTTTTTGGGCCCGACGAGAATTGTACCTCGCTCCTACGTATCTCCATGTAAATGGAGAATCAGGGTTACGTAATTCTTTTTGAAAAATCTATTTGGAAAATTATTTGAAAATGATTTAATTTGTTTTATAATTTTGAAAATCTTTTTATTTAGATTTTAGTATTATTTTAAAATTGGTGTCATGCGACGCGAGCGGCCGGATAGACACTTCAAATAAATTCTTTTTTTTCTAATCTTTTATTTTTTTATTTTTTTAATCATTTATAAATTTTTAATATTATTTTTTAAAGTTATTTTAGAGTAGTTGCAGATGTCATTACGACATGAGCAACCAAATAGATATAAAAGAGTAAACAAAGAAAGTTATTTTTGTTTAGATCATCTGTATATATTGTTTAGAAAAACAAAAGTCTAAATCGGATATCAAGCGATGCGACCGGTCGTGCAGACACTAAAGAAAGGAGGAAAAATATTTTTTATGATTAAAAAAAGAATTAAAATTAAAAAACTAAATCAAAAGATGAAAGAATTGAGAGAGACGTACCTTACAAAATTTCAATATCTCATCACCTTTTCTCTTTTCTTTTCTTTTTTTTTTTTTGCTTCCTTTTCTAATATTTTTGTGTTTGTTTTTCCAATAGAGATAAAGATGAGAGGTGTCTATGTGGGTGGTAATGAGAGAGTGTAGAGAATCTTTTTTTCTCTTTTTTTTTTCTACCTCCTTCAATATTTTTTTTTGAAAGAGAGATAAAAAAAGAAGGTGTGTGTGGGAGTGGTGATGGGAAAGAATTAGAGAAGTGTAGAGAATCTTTTTTTCAGTTCTTTTTTTTTTCATATGACAGAGTGCGTATTTATACTCACACCTTGCAATATCAATGCAATCTTAGCCTTAATTGTAATGAACAGTATAAGGAAAAAATGATAGCAACACATTATGGGAATCAAATCATAGTAAATCAGAGCACAAAATCAATCATAATTAGTAATATTGATTCTAACCATTAACAAATCAGAGCACAAAATCAATCCCAATTAGTAATATTGATTATAACCATTTGAAGAAATATTTCTTCTAATTATTAGAATCATATCACTAATTTCTCT
>Ga0214545_1007741_pt1 | contig 17705 bp, 12 predicted proteins | sample CNSS4metaG_FD_160064 | JGI IMG/M metagenome (GOLD analysis project Ga0214545, IMG submission 160064) | Root nodule microbial communities from cowpea collected in UCLA plant growth center, Los Angeles, California, USA - CNSS4 | ecosystem: Host-associated > Plants > Roots > Nodule | place: USA... | reverse complement strand
AGCCTTGTAGTGGCGTGCTTCTCACATTTTTACCATTTCTTTCCTTTCCATTTTATGTTTTCTTCTTCCTTTAATTGTTCTTGGTTTTCTATGGTTTATGTGCTTTCCATTTCCTTTTTGTTTGAATTAATCCATCATATTCTTCTCTTGAGCTTTGTGAAAGGAACCTTCACATCTAGATAGCTTGCTATCTTAATGTCTAATGGGGATTTCACTTAGCTTTCTTAATCAAATCACACCATATTCAACAATCTTAAAAAGGAACAAGATAATCCTTCATCACACTACCTAGTCATAACCGGCCTTGGCCGGCCAGTTACCCTCTACTATCTCTTCAGGAGGGTCTTCCCTCACCTCGATCACTGTCTCCATCGGAATCCTTCCCACCATAGCCACCGGACTACTACTCTCCTATTCAACACGCCTACCTACACCCCTATCGGACTCCACACTCCCACTACTCGAAGAAGACAATGACACAATATCACTACTACTAGACATACCTTTTTTAAAGATGTCGGAAAAAATAGGGAACTAGTCGGACAAATATAACGCACGCAAGTCTCTGATTACGAATTTCTCACAAATGAGCTAACAAACGCAAACTCTTCGCGAAATCCACATTTATAAGCATGAATTCCAAATCGCCAAAAGTCACAACCCATACCAATCGACACAAAGCACACCAAAGGTCATGAGTATTAGGAACGACGGCGCAAAACCCTTTTTTGATTAGACCCCTGACATCCCCTTACCTGCTACAAACCTTATCCTGTCTTTAGCCTTAACACTATTAATTCATCACAGTTAAAGACTGGGGACTAGTGTACTGCACCTAATGGGCCTAGACGAAATACAACGGACACTTATCACCCTTTACCGACATAATTATATCGACAAAGGCTGGGGGACTGGTGTACTCCACCTAATTAGCCTAAGCTGAATAATAGCAAGCACCACGTACATACTAAGGTACCCGGACTAAACCGCTAAGAAGCGACATTGATAAAAGAAACCGAAAACAACAATAGCGGCCTAAGCCGTTAAAGGGTAGTCGGCTTAGGCCGACAACTCTATAAACAGGACGCTCCAATGAAAGCCATCAGCCCCCAATAATCAAACTAAGGGCCTGGGCCTTAGCCCAGGCCCACCTACGGCCCAAGCAAAGGCACAGCCCATGACGTGGCTAGACGTAATTAATGATCTATAAATATGCATGGACCCCACGAGTTAAAGGTACGCATTCATTACTTCCCTAATCATCTGATTTGACTTTCTGAGAGATTTTGCTGACTTGAGCTTCGGAGTCCCTTCTGCAAGTAACCCCTCCCGGGTCCAAGCAAACATACGCCAACCGGGAAGAGACCTACTGAGGAGATGTCGGACTATGGGTAAGGTGTTACTTGTGCCTAACTTATCTTATTTGTTCTCTGCAGGAACATTTTGTAACTTTGAATATTTCAAATCCACACTTTTAATGACCCAAATTAAACTTCAGTTGCATTAACAAACGTTAGAATATCCAATAATATTTTATGCAACTAAAATCAATTTTTATGCCATTTTTACCTTACGTACTTAATAAATGCAATAATTACAAATCCTAATTAAATCAATCCTTAAGCACAAAACTTCAATTAAATCCCCAAATTTAAACATTATATAAGGACAAACATTTGAACTCATCACAGATGTGAGGTGAGTTGGGAGTAGGGATGTCAACGGTGCAGGTAGGGTACAGGTAGTAGCTCCCCCGTACCCTACCCGTTGGATAAATATTTGCCCCGTACCCGTACCCATATCCGTCGGGTATCCGTTATGCGGGTATCCGTCTATTTTTTTCATATCCGCTGGTAACCACGGGTATCCGCGTGTATTTACAAAAATATTTTAAAAAGCAAATATTTAACCATAGTTAGTGTTTGGATCAACAAGCCCACTCTCTCCGATTGATTCCTGTAAAACAAACAAATAAAAAATCACTAACAATTTATATTGTAGTTTATTTTTGAATGAAATATTAAAGAAATTACTAACTTCATCAATCTCAACATCTTGCAACATTGTATAAAGTTTCATGTTGTCCAATTTTAATCTAGAAGAGCTTGAAAACATAAGAAGTTCTTTAAAAATTTCTAACAATCACTTAATTAAAATATCTAAGTAAAAATGTTAATTTCATTACCTTTCATGTTGGTTCATAACCAATCTTGGAGACACATCAATGCCTCCACAATATCTGGAAGTAATCTACTCTAATCCAATGTGGGGTAAGAATCCAACCACCATTACTGAATGAAGACTCAAAATGATTTTTACTAATATATATATATATATATATATATATATATATATATGAGGGTATTTTTGTGAATTAAAGTTCAACGGGTACGGGTACAAATACTATGATACCCGTACTCGCCCCATTAACATGTGGGTATCAAAAATACCCGTACCCACGGGTAGCGGGTATCCATTTTTAATATTCATTTCCTACCCGTTGCGGATTTTATCCACGAATATATGCGAGTACGGATTTTTTTGACACCCCTAGTTGGGAGAGTATGCGTATGATGAGTTGTAGTGAAGGTATTAGGATTTGGGTTGTATTCACTTTCTTCTTCCGTTGGCAGACACACAGGTTTTGGACTCTTCTTGGACCACTTTTTCCTTGCCTTTTAGCATGGCATCTGCCTCTACCTTCCTTTTAAGTTGTGAATTCTCTTGTCTTAGCGCCTTAATCTCATTAACATCGCGCTTCTTAAAGTCTGTGAACTCCTGCTGCATTTTGCCCTCCCATTCCAAGATGGCGGTTAGGTCCGACTGGTTTGCCATAGTGACCTTAGATCTTACTTTAGAATCCTTTGAGATGCCCACCCTGTTGCAGGTTGAAACCATCCTCTAAGATTCTCGGATTGTTCTTGCACAAACAATAGTAAAGTATCAGGGAGCATAAATTATATCTTACCCAATCTTTGATTCCCTAGGTCAGATACTCTTCGATTTCATTGGGTATGTCTTCATGTCCTATTGTCGGATTGAATATTTTGGAGGTGACCTATAGAAAAGGTCTCCAACGCTCAAGTCAACAAGAGCTCTCAAAAGTCAAATCTCAATTTTGGTGTTAATGAATTGCGTATCTTTAAGTGTTAGGGTCCACCTGTATTTATAGAGCATTAATCATAGATTACCTAGCTTATGGATCGGGCCTTTATTGAGCTCAATAGGCCTCCTTGTGGTTTGTATGGGCCTAATCAAGGCTCAAATATCATGCTTATTACTTGATTCTAGGGGTTTAGCTATTATTTTCTAAGTTTGAAATAAGCGACCCTTACTCATATGTGATATGCTTAAAGTAGGCAGCTTTAACCGCTATGTGTATATTATTTTCCTATATAGTTAATCAATGATTTATCCAAAATAGGACTATAGGTTGGTGACTAGGACCATGTATCTGTTTATACCGATCATGTTTGCCTAGTATAATACAAAATTTAATAGTTATTTATATATTATTTAAAACTAATATTCTTTGATGTTAATATTTATATTTTATAAGTAATTAAAATATATTAATTACATAAATATTTAACGTTTACTCACAAAAATATTTAAGAATTAAATATTTTTACGAAAATAATTTTTATATTTGTGCGAAGTAATGTATTTGTTTGGTAAATTAAATCTAAATTTTATTTTGACTTTTAAAAATTTATTTATCTATTTAAAAATGATATTGTAAAAAATATATAAGTTGATTAATATAGATTAAAACTACAATAATAATTATAAAATACATTTTGTTTCATATATAATTTTATACAATAAGTTGTAATAAAAGATATCACATAGATTTAATTAGATGTATTTTTAAAAATATATAAAATGAGGGAAAGAACTTATATTTATATAATATATGTAAACTATAACATGTTTAAAATATGCTATTGAATAATCTTATAAGAAAAAATACGTTTATAATATCTTTTGTTATAGGAAAGATAATATAGAAATTCCATACTCACAGTATTGTGACCGTAAAATTTGAATATAAAGAAAATAAAATATGAATATAAATAAATATAACTAATAAAATATTAAAAAAAATCAATAGATTAATGTAGAAGTTTAGATTGAATTTCTAAAAGAATATCATACATAATAACATTTTTAAAATAATAATTTACTTAAGGATTTTCTTTAGGTAAAAAAAAACATATTTGAATATTTATTTTTTGAAACCCTAATATAATAAAAATTAAGTTTTTTCAGGAAAGAAACATAAATAAGATAAGCATTCTAAATTTTCTAAAGATTTATTTTATCTCCAAAAAATATACATTTGTAAAAAAGAAAAACAGCTGCTAATGTATTTTTCAAATCTTAACTTAATTTAAATTTAATCTTTTGTTCCAAATTTTCGACCAAAATTTAAATAAGTTCATTTATATGAGCCCTATGAGCTTGGAAGCCTTCATCGATCTGGGCCAGGAGAAGAGAAGGGGAAAACCCTTTGTTGTAGTGAGAAGCAGCATAAAGCAGAGAAGAAGAGAAAATTGGAATAAAGGTAAGATCTGAACTTTTATTTCATATATCTGAAACTTGTGTTTATAAAACTGTGTGTAAACAGAGGGGAAAACCTATGCTTAAATAGGTTTCCGAAACTAACTAAAGGTGACAACAAACAGTTACCTTGCTAACTGCAAACCCTAATCTAACATCCCCCCTCAAGCTGGACGATGGATGTTTAGAAGGCCAAGCTTGGAGGTGATGGTGTGGTACTGTAGTCGATGAAGGGCCTTGGTGAACCCGTCAGTGAGTTGTTCTTCAGAGCATATGGCAAGAAGATGGAAGAGATTGGCTTGCACTTTTTCACAGACGACATGGCAATTGATGTCAAGGTGCTTAGTGCATTCATGGAAGCTCTGGTTATGGGCAATATGGCGAGGAAATTTGTTGTCGCAGTACATAACAGTTGTATGAGTAGGCTGGATCTGAAGATCACAGAGGAGATATTTCAACCATTGGACTTCACAGGCTGTAGTTGCTAAGGCGCGATACTCTGCTTCAGTAGAGGATCTAGAGACTGTTCCTTGCTTCTTGGATCGCCAGGATACAAGGGAAGAGCCAAGGAAGACGCAAAATCTAGTGGTGGATTTTCTAGTTTCTAGGCATGTGCCTCAGTTTGAGTCACTGAATGCTTTCAGTTGTATATTGTTGTCTGCAAGGAAAAATAAACCCTGTGAAGGATTAGCTGATAACGTTGTCGTTGACGCGATCAAATTAGTACTACTAAACCATAGCAACATCAGTATTGCTAAGATAGTAGTCAACAAAATAGAAAGGGAAAAGTAACCCAAAGTCGTCTCCCAATGAACACGGAATTGATTTTTAACAAATTAGTTCTTATAAAATCTATACGAAAGAGTTAGTCAAATAAACTAATAAAATATAGGAGAATTAAGATAAACAAGAAAGAAATAGAAAAGATAAAAAGAGATAAAAACAATTGTAAAGAAAATAGATTGATTCCATTGCTTTTCCAAAATAGATTCATCATCGGTTATCTAAAGATTATTCCTCAATTAATTATTGTTGTAGATTTATGAATTAATCAATGTAAAGTCTCAATTAATTTGTTGGCGTTTTCACTTTTAACCAAAGTACAGTCTCAATTAAAAGTGAGAACTTTTAGATTATCCACAGTAAATTCAACTAAAGTACAGTCTCAATCAAATTTTACTATACCTAATCATATCTATTCTTTTATCTCCTCACGAAATAAAAAGCTTAATTAATCAAAGTAAAGTCTCAATTAATTGTAGTTAGAGTAAATACCTTTAACCAAAGTAAAGTCTTAATTATTGGTAAAAACTCATTCAATCACATGAAAGTTTCTAAATAAAATCAAAGTAAAGTCTCAATTAAATTTAAAAACCCTTAACTCATATGATCAACATGCATATAGATTTAAAATCATTACTTTTTATGTGATTCAAAGATAAAAGACATAGATGAATGAAAACCTCAACAATATTAAAAAGAACAAAGAAATTATTTCATTCTAACCTCATAATCCATAATAAAATTACAATGGAATCAACCCAAGAAGCTTAGCAATCCATGAAATAAAAAATAAAAAGAAGAATAGAGAGAAGAAAAGAGAGAGAAAGGAAACAAAATTAGGCACCCCTAAGGGTTCCAAAACTCCGAAGTCCCGAACTTTTTTTCTTTTCTTCTACTCCTTGGTCTCTTTATATAGGACTTGGACTGAGCTTCTCGGTTGCTAAAACCTCTCAAATATCTTTTAAAATAAAGATAAAGATAAATATTCAAAGATATTTGGAGAGATCTAAAATAATTGACAAATATAGTTTGGTTAATAATTTATGATATAATTAAATAAATTAATTATTTAAAGATATATAATAAATTATTAACAAATAATATTTGCATTAATTTTCTCAATAAACCATTTTTAATTCCTATAGTCCAAATTTGTTGGAAAATCCAAAAAGATAAATATTTGCACTTAAGTCCCTCTCCTTTGACCAGTCTTTGACCATATTTGAATATTTGACCAGAGTTTAACTAGTTGACCATTTGACTGTCTATTGACAGGATGACACATGGCAGCTCCTCTCCCTCTCCAAAATTAGAGTTTCGCAGATGCTTGTGGTTGTGAATGACGACTGTTGTGCTTACAGGTGAGTGGTGCGCTGCTCTCGTTGCAATGGTGATGACACTTTGTTTTCGCGTTTTCTGCAAGTGAGAGAATGGTGTGGACCACGACGGCTTCGCTCCAGCGGCATTTTTCGGCGTGGCTGCTTTGGCGTTGTAGCGATGGTTGCAAGTTTCACGGTGAAAATGGTGCAGTCCAGATTTGCGTTGATGCTGGGAGAGATGAAGTTGCGCGTTCTTCCTCTTCTCCAGCAACGTGGGTGCTGCGTTTTCAGGTTGGTGGAGTCGCAGGTGCAGGTGATCGCATGGTTTGTTACAGTGGAGGCGCTGCCATGGTCAGAGATGAAAACAGAACTGCAACAAATGCGTGAAAAAGAGGACGCGATTTACGTGGAGATGATGGTGGTTGCGCGTTCGCTCATGGTGGCATGAAGATGGAGGCGTTGCTCCGGCGAGTTGCTGCAGGGACGGTGGTTTGACTGCCGACATGAAATATGGGAGTTAGGGTTTCTGGTTTATGGGAGAGATGGAAGATAATGACGTGGCACCATTCCATTGGTTCTACTTAGTGTGATAGGATAGTGACACGTGGCAACACATGGTTGGATAGTTTCATTAGTGAAGGATTGCCACATGGCATCTTATAAATGGGGCTGAACTTTGAGTGGAAGGAGGTGTGTAGATAGAAATATTAGGGGTGATAGGTTTTTGTGAGACCCATTTGGAAACAGGGGAGTGTATATGTAATTTAGGGGGTGCATAAGTGATTTTTCCAGAACTTGCTAATTTCAGCCTTATTTAAAGGTGATTGTAACTTCAATCAATTTATTTTCCCACTTTGAATGAGCTTAATCTTAACTTCAGCTGCATCAACAAACGTTAAAATATCCAAAAATAATTTATGCAGCTAAAAATCTCTTTTTAACACATTTTTATCACACAAGCTCAAACAGTCTAATTATCAAAATTGTTAATTAAATCACTCTTTAAACACACAAATTCAATTAAATACCTCGAATTAAACACTGAATGAGGGCAAAAATACGCACTCATCATTAGCCTTTATGTACCTTAAGACATGTTGAATAACAACATAGTGAGTTACACTAGGAGCCGCATAAATTGGCTAAGAAGATGAATAGAAAAACAGAGGTCAGGTATAATATTAGTGAGGTATAGAAGCTTCCCTATGAGTCTCCTATAGATAATGGGATATGGTAGAAGATCAGCAGGTTCATAGAAGGCATTTGTATCCTTGAGATAGGATGTTGAGCATGGCTTGCATCCAATCATGCTAGTCAACTTTAAAATGTCGATAGCATACTTGCGTTGGGATAGGTGGATGCCTTTGTGAGATTTGACTACCTCAAACTCAAGGAAATATTTGAGATTTTCGAGATTTTTTATTTTTAAGGCTTGATGTAGGAGTTTCTAGAGAGTCTCCTACTAAAATAACATCATCTACATATACAAGAAGAGCTATAAAAGTGTCAGATTTGTTTTGTGTGAAAAGAGAGTGGTCATATTGAGATTGAGTGAAACCAATAGAGCTTAAGAAAGATGAGATTTTTCAAAACCATTGTCTATTGGTCTGTTTTAAGCCATAAAGGGATTTTCTTAGTCTACACACACGTCCTTGGGTGTTAAGGCTTGATGGAGGAGTCATGTATACTTCTTCATTTAGATCTCCATGGAGAAAGGCGTTATCTACATCTAGTTGGTGTAGATGCCAGTTTTTAGTGGCAGCTAGAGCTAGAAGAAGCCTGATTGTGGTCAATTTCGCAATAGGGGAAAAAGTATCCAAGAAGTCTATTCCTTGAAGTTGAGTGTATCCCTTTGCCACCAGCCTTGCTTTGTGTCTCTCAATGGTTCCATCTGCTTTATGTTTAACTTTATATACCCATTTGCAACCTATGGCAGTTTTTCCACTAGGCAGCTAAGCTAACTCCCAAGTCTTATTGAGTTGTAAAGCTTGAATTTCACTTTCCATTGCCTTGATCCATTCAGGTTGAGTGCAAGCTTCATCATAAGTTGCAGCTCATTAGTAGAAGAAATAACAAGAGTAAAGTTTAGTTGATTTGGAGATAGAGAATGATATGAGAGAATAGTGGATAAAGGATAAGGTGTTTTAAGGGTATTTTTGAAATGGGTAGGGTTGTGATCAGAGTTAGAATAATTGACCTGATGATGGTAGTCCTTGAGGTAATCTGGGATGCGTTTAGCTCTGTCTGACCTTCTGATTTGAGCATGGTCACCATCAGCCTCTATTGTGACCCCTACAGGATCTCTTTGCTCAGCAGTACAAGCAGAATTATGTTCAAAATGTACATTAGAATCAATTTGAGTAATAGAGGTAGTGTTATTTTTAGCATTAATGCAGTCATAAATACTATTGTAAGCAAATTCAACATTATTATCTATGACAGGTTGAGTTTTAGCTTCATTAGTTCTATAAGGAAAGACATTTTCATAAAAAATAACATTTCTGTTTATGAAGATCTCCCTTGTTTCAATATCCAAGATTATGTAATCTTTTACCCCAGTTTTATAACCAATGAAAATACCTTTTCTAACTCTAGAATCAAATTTGGTTCTACTATTCTCCATAGTGGAAGCAAAACAAAGACAACCAAAGACTTTTAAATCAAGTAAGGTAGGGGGATCATCATGAATAATCTCATAAGGACACTTGTTTTTAAGAACAGGAGTGGGCAGTCTATTAATCAAGTGAACAACATGTGCAATAACATAAGTCCAGTAGGCTTTAGGCAAATTAGACTGAAACATCAAACCAGGAGCCACATTTAAAATATGCTGATGTTTTCTCTCCACAGCAACATTTTGCTGTGGAGTCTCCACACAACTTTGTTGATGAGTAATATCATTTTCATTATATAAATCAGGCCCATTATCTTATCTAATGACTTTGATATTTTTCCTATATTGGTTTTTAACATAAGCAACAAAATTTTGTAATAAAGTTCTTGTTTCAGCCTTGGAATGCATCATAAAAGCCATGTATGCCTACTTAGGTCATCAACAATGCTTAAGAAGTATTTGTGACCATGAACAGATATAATAGACATAGGACCCCAAATATCTACATGTATAAGGTAAAAGACAGCATTAGATGTAGTAGAGTTGTGAGAAAAAGGAAGTGTGTGGTGCTTAGCATAATAACATATGTCGCAAACAATTTTATTCAAAGAATGTATGTAAGGAAATCTGATACAGATTTGTTCACTGGTTTTATTTCCACGATGTCCTAGTCTAAAATGCCACAGATCAATATCAGTCTTGATACAATTTAAAGCTAGACTAGAATAAACAAAACCTTTATGTGAAGTAGGAGGTGATTGTGGGTAATAAAGCCCATTGACGAACTTAGCATGCCCAATCATCTTCAAGGTAGAATTGCTTTGTATCTGACAAGTCTTGGTAGAAAAGGTTAGAACATAGTCTAAATCTTTAATCAAGGTTTGGACAAATATCAAATTGAAAGAGAAATCAGGAATATAAAAAACATTAAAGATAGTAAAGTTTTCTGAAAATTGTATTGTTCTAGCAAAATGTGCAGTGACAGTAGAAGAGTTAGGCAACTTTATACATATAGGTTTAATTTTATGGAAAGTAACAAAGTGATCTTTTGTAAAAGTGACATAGTCTGTGGCACCAGTGTCTAAAATACTAGATAGCATGGTTGCTGGTACTAGAATCCTTTCTTTGTACTTGATTTACACTATGCTATGTTTTATCTGTATGCTCAATGATCTGTAGGAGCTTTTGTATATGTTCAGGGCTGAATCCCATAGATTCCTGCTTGACATTCCGATTCCCATTATGTGTAGAGTCCTCCTTGGTATTTAGATTGCACGTAGAATGATATTGGTTACTACTTTCTTTATCTTGATTGGCATGATCTTGTCTCTATTTGATCCAAGGTGGATACCCATGCTTGGAGTAACACTCATCAATGGTTCATCTTATGACAGTAGGAACATTGCTTTCCAGCATTGGGATTTCTTCCTCTCCCTCTGCTCTGTCCTCGCCTACCATTATGACACCCTTGTGGCTTCCAATTATTCTATTCAGATGGTTTCCAACTATTCTGATCTTGCTTTTGATCCTGTTGCTTCCAATTACCTTGTCTATCAACAACATTAACAATGTTCTTAATTTCACTATTATAGCAAGGATTGCCACCAATCTGTCTCCCTTGCTGAATTATGAGAGAAAAAGCACGATTAATGTTGGGAAGAGGTTCCATCAACAATATTTGAGTGCACACAAGGTTGTAACTATCATTTAATCCCTTTAGAAAGCAAATCACATATTTTATCTCCTTGTATTTCACAGAACTCCTGGACAAATCACATTTGCACTGAATATCACAGCTGCAGTGTGGTATAAGTCTTAAAGATTCTAGTTCCTCCCATAAGATTTTCAAATTTGTGAAAAACTGAGTTATATTTCTTTCACCTTGACGAATGAAGTGAATCGCCTGCAATAAATCTGAAATCTTGAAGTAATCCCCCTTGGAAAACCTCTCTTTTAATTCATCCCAAAGAATCTTGGCATTTTCAACATAAATCACACTTTCAGCTATGTATAGAGATAGAGTCTTTATGATCCAAGATAGGACCATCATGTTGCATCTTTCCTATGCATCGTACATAGGGTCCTCTCTTTTAGGAACCTCAATGCTACCATCCACGAATTTTTTATTAATTTTAGAAACAAGACCCCGTTTTAGATTTCTGCTGCAAGAAGAGTAGTTGGTCTCACTGAGGGGTTGGATGACAAGGACAAGCCCTGGATTTTCTCCTGGATGCAGATAGTAAGGACTACATGGATTGAGAACCTGATCTGTTATTTACTTTTGTGCAGAATCTTGATCTTTGCTGAGGTTTGCCATTCTTCAAGATAGCTGAAAGATTGGAAAAGGAGAGAAGATAGCGGAAGCAGGGCAGGTTATGAACCTGCTCTAATGCCATATTCAGTTTGCTGAAGGTGTGAGAGGAGCCCTAGGAGCTTGGAAGCCTCCATCGATCTGGGCCAAGAGAAGAGAAAGGGAGAAACCCTTTGCTACAGTGAGAAGCAGCGTGAAGCAGAGAAGAAGAGAAACTGGGAAGAAATGTAAGATCTGAACTTTTATTTCATATATCTGAAACTTGTGTTTATAAAATTGTGTGTAAATAGATTGGAAAATCTATGCTTAAATAGGTGTCCGAAACTAACGAAAGGTGACCACAAACCGTTACCTTGCTAACTGCGAACCCTAATCTAACAATTTAAATATTTTGAAACACAAATAGTAACCATGACATATGTAAAAATGTTAGTATATTCATTTTAATTGTTAGTTACGAATTTATAATATCACTTATATTAAAAACATAACATATTGTAAATATATTTAAAATTCTAATTGATTAATATATACTTTGATTTCTTTAATGCACTTTTTAAGTGTGTATAGTGATAAATTATTCAATAGACACAATTAACGCTATGCATTATATATTTTTTGTAAAAGTGTGTATATGTTTTCAGGATCGAGTGACAAAAAATTGTTAGTTAAGTGTAAAAGGTGCATTTATCGGATATTTTTCAGCAAAATTGTTCATCGACATAACCTCTGGTAATAAAGTAGGATGGGGTGGAAGAACAAAAGCTTCTCTTGGAGCTCCTAGCCCTCAAATGGGGTCAGGACATTTTCCTTATGGAAATAGTACTCCTTCGGCTTACTTTAGTGAAATGTTCATTGTAGATGCAAAAGGAAAATCTTATAGACAATAACTATCTCAAGCTCATTCCTTCACTGATAAACCTAATGTTTTGGTGTCAAATACTTTGGGTTTGCAGGACCCAGATTTGGTAGCATTCTCCAATTTGGAGGACCCGGTCGCACATGTGGCAATTAATTTGCTTTTCGATTATACTTTATGTTAAGTCAACAAAAACTAATGATTTGGAATAAATTTCTTTTGTATTATTTTCTTTTGTGCCTTAAGATTTAATAATCTTGTTAATCTCTGCTCCTTTTGTAACTTGAAAGTAATTTGGAGAACAAAACTCAATCAATTCATTCGAACTAGACATAATTTATACTATTAAACGGACCAATAAAAATCAAAAGAGTAAGTTTTTTTTTTTCCCATTGCATATTATTGTAATTGTATAATATTAATGAAATGGAGAGATTTGCAAGAAAAACATTTAGAAACGAGTATCATTTGTTAACCCAAAAATATCGTCTAACTTTTGTCTATCATACGTTACTTTACAAAAAGTTTTGAAAGTTTTGAATCATGATTACACCATTCCTCCTTTTTTCGTATGATAAGGAGAAGATTAAAATAGGGAGTTTTGTAAAATATGTTATTAACTCAAGAAATTTATTAATTAGTTTCATTGATTCTTGGAAAACAATATTCAAAAGCACGGGAAAGAAACGAAGAAAGAATAAAATATATATTTCCTTTTGTTCATTACTTATAACTTTCGTTTATATAAATTAACAAACATGATTTTTGTGAGATCTCTAACTGATGCAATATAGTGCTATTTGCATACTTGCAAATTAATTAAAACATTTTTTGGGAAGAGAAATTATATAATTGTGAAAAGGAGTAATTTGAATTTCAAAAATGACAATTATATAGAAAATAAATCCAAGACTTAAAAATGAACCAGAATATAATTGGTAAATCAAATTTAAATGTATTCTCTTTATATTTTTATTCTCTTAATATTTTTTCCAGTTTAACAATCAAGTGATTGTTTCCTCCCTCAGGGAAGAGAGGACTTAATTTATTTTGTTGGAAGTGGCATAAGTTGTTTTTGTTGGGCTGATGAAAATAACATGTCTTGAAAAGTCTCATATCGCCTAGGACAACCAAGGGGTGGGTGTTAGTAACTATATAGTGAGCTTCTCACCCTGAGTCAAAGACACTTCAAGCTTGTATTTGACTTTTCTTATATCTTATACTCTTGTAATAAGAGTATTGTGAGGTTTGGGTTAAATTATTGCTTTGAAGAGTCTGGGTACTCGGGTCAAACGACATGAGAGAGTTGTTTATGTGTTTCTCTGTGTTTATTTTATTTCTCTATTAATAAAGTGATTCTCGGGGTTTTTTCCTAACAGCGGTATCAAGAGTTATGGTTCGCTAGGATTTTTTCTTAGTATGCTTTGTGGTTGCAGTGTAGTTTAATCTTCCACATAAGAAAAGACTAATTCCTTGTTGTTGGAGAGTCATATTTGGTTGTTGAAGTTGCAATGAGAAATTTGATGGAAGGATCATTGTTAGTGTTGTGTTGACGCATTGAATCTACAGTTGGGTTCGTGGAGGTGCAAGGAATGTGAGTCGTGCTGGATTTGTAGTGAAGTTTGTGTGTGGCAAGATGCTCCTGGATCTACAAAGGACGTCGTAGTTGGTGCTCGCATGGCTCTGTGAGTGATGTACGATGGAGATCTAATCTGTGTGAGTCATAGCTTGGGCATGTGCGTGGAGGAAGTGCTCTACGGTTTACAGATCTGCTTCAACAAGAGTCAATTGAGGTGTTATGCTGGTAGTTGTTGCTTCTCCGGCGAGGGAGTCAGACGACACGGTGGCTGTAAACTGCAGATGTTTGATCTATGGCTTTCCGTAATGTTTTATGGTTTTGCATCGTGAGTTGCGGCATGGTTCGAACAAATGGTGTATGGTGTTTATGCACAAGCATTAGCTAATATTTATGCAATGTGTGTAGTGATTATACACGAGCATTGGTTAACATTGATGCAGGGTGCATGGAAATTCTTGGGATGACTTAATTCAAAGTGGAAATTCTTGGAATGGTTTGATTCTAAGTGGAAATTCTTAGGATGGTTTAATTCCAAGTGAAAATTTTTGGGATGGTTTGATTCCACGTGAAAATTCTTGGGATGGTTTGAGCCAAGTGAAAATTCTTGGAATAGTTTAATTCCAAGTGGAAATTCTTAGGATTGTTTGATTCCTGTTAATTTAGAAATGGTGATTGTAACGTCCCTACTGTAAATTACTTAATTAAATAAATAAATAATAATTGAAAATAATACGATGTAATTTTATTATTCCCAAAATGCTGGAAAATTTAAAAATTGTACAACGTGCTAAAAGCTATTTAATAATAGTAGTAAAGTTATTACAATTTTCCAAAATCCAATGAAAATAGCAGTAAACACAAATAAGTTCGTAGCTCAAATCATAAGCTAGCCCCTCTCTCCATCTCAAGCGTCAGCATCATCACCTGTAGTATCATCTACTCTTGTGTGAGAAATTACACGATCATCGCCAAACACAAAAAAAGGGTGAGCTTATAAATAAAATAACATATAAGTTAACAAAAATATAAGCAATACACCCATCTAACTCATCCTAGTTAGTTCTTGTCCAAGACCTTAATCCCCAAGGCTTTTCAACCTTCACAACTCAAATAGTTAGCCTTAGATTTAGGATTTATGATGCTCACACGAACCTGCCCGCTCATGGTCCTGCGTCTATGAACTTTCCCGCTCGTAGTCCTGCTCTATGAACCTCCCCGCTCGTAGTCCTCCTCTACAGACATGCCCTCCCATAGTCCAACACATGTGATCCACCAGCTACGTACCTCCCCGCACGAAGCATCTCTCACGTGTGAGCATAAAACATACGAACCTACCTTGCTCGTATCCCCACACGAGAGTATCAGGATATGAACCTCCCTGCTTATATCATCACGTGTTCATCACCATCCATGAACCTACCCTCTCATGACACAACATCCCCGATCCAAGTATCGCATCATTGCGTGAAAGCAATACACACAAGCCACTAACCGCAACATTATCGCTTGGCACAGCCTAAGCGCTGCCAAGCAAAACCTGCGCATACCACTTGACAGTTCACCCTCATCGCTAGGCTCCAGACAGACCCACTGTTTCAGGGTCTATCGCTTGGCAAATCACACCTTGCCGCTAGGCGCCACGCGATGTAGGGACCTCGCATGTTGGTCCTATCGCCTGGCGCACACACCCGTGCCGCCAGGCGCTATATCAGTAGCAAAAACTCTACTAGATTTTAGCACCCAAAACAGACTGTTTTGTATTCTCCATAATACCTCCTAAGGTATTATCACACTCTCGTTCCCAGTGTTGAACCTTTGGGAACCTCTCGCCCTCACATAAATCAAGTACCTAAAACTCCAATGGCCAATTCCTCTATTTAAGGACTCTAATTCACCAAGTGTTCCTTCATTGTATAATGCTCAATCAAGTATATGCAATTCACCATCAATCCAGTACCTTAAAATAGGCAACCTACTACTCTTGCACTGTAATACCACCTGAACTTTTCCTTCAATTAACTCTCACGTGATAGATACAAATTGACACAATTTTGCACACTAAAGCACCCAATTCTTCAGCTCTCTCTCACTCACTTTCAATATACCCTTATCATCTTGTCTTCAATACCTTACACCACCAAAACAGTTCATATTTTACATGCAACCTCGTTTCCCTCATCATTCGCACACCAAACGATTCCATTCATTAACTTTGTCACAATTTATTCTCGTGCCCTTTTCATTCCAATACTACAATTATGTTCCCCTTCCAATTCAGTTCTAAAAACCTCATCCACAAACATCCAATTAAACCCCAAAACAGTACTGACTCATTGCTATCGCTTGACGGCCAATGAGATGCCGCCAGGCGACACATTAGTTTCTAGAATTCCAGGTTCTTCTACGCCTTTAGTTACCATCCTATTTTAACCTTCAGAGTCTAGGAATTCACGCAAGAACCCATGGTTCACAATCATTTTATTTCTAGCCACATACTCAACCCACCACATCATACTAAACCAACCAATTCGCAATTAACCCCTATTTCTCTAATTTCGACTCATCCATCAATTTAACATAATTGCTTCATGTCTATATTCCCAATTTAATTCCCACTCATCATAATTATAAGCATGCGATGATATCACACAATACACAGAGTTAGCAATTCACTAGAGAGTCATAGTATCACAAAAATTTGCAGAACACACAAAAACAAAGACAATCCTCAAACGTCGCCTGGCGGGTCCACCCTCGTCGCCAGGCGGTTCATAACAGAACCTAGAAAACTAGGTAGAAAATGATGCATCGCTTGGTGGCACACTCATGACCACCAGGCGGTTTCTGGACAAAAACGTAGAAACCACGAAACACAACGTAATTCTAATGAAATTTCATGCAATTGATCAAATTATCATACAATCTATCAAACACGAATAAAAACATGCAAGGACAACTCCCCTTACTTGGATTTCCTTGCTCCAATTGAAATTCTTGCTCTTCTTTCACACACCTTCTTCCTTTTGCTTCTAAGAACCAACACAATCTCATGTTCGTTGCTTTCTCCACAAACCCGAACTTCTCCACTCACACACCAAACACTCTCTGCACTTTTCCAGCCTATTTTCCTCTCCTTCTCTCTTCACTCCTATTTTAATTACTTTAATTAAAAAAACGAAAATCATTATGTTAAGGTTTAGTAACCATTAGTCCTCATTAACTTGATGGTTTCCAAGACCTTTTGGTTGCTCCCTCTGACGGCTAGGGTTTTCTGACCCTTATCATTCATGCCAAAAGAAAATTTGAGACAAAGAATGTTTAATTCGTTCTTAGCAAGGTTTTGAACACACAACCCCCTAATTACAAAGTCAATGTACAACCAATTCAACCAAATCATGTTTCGTGATAATTCCTATAATTTTAGGATTACATTATCACTAATCACATCCAAATATAACATAAAAAAGGAATGCACCATTTAAAACAACATACAATTAGTATACATAGGACTCAAACACAAGTCCTCTCACACAACCAAGTATTTAAGCTAGTACTTTTCATGTCATAACAATTTGCATTTAATGCCATAAAGGCTCCTATTATCCGCATTTATTAAATAATTATTTATTTAATTATTTAAATTTCTCGAGTCTTACAGTGATTTGAGCCAAGAAGGG
>Ga0214545_1007730_pt1 | contig 17726 bp, 11 predicted proteins | sample CNSS4metaG_FD_160064 | JGI IMG/M metagenome (GOLD analysis project Ga0214545, IMG submission 160064) | Root nodule microbial communities from cowpea collected in UCLA plant growth center, Los Angeles, California, USA - CNSS4 | ecosystem: Host-associated > Plants > Roots > Nodule | place: USA... | reverse complement strand
CTGCTACTCCTCCCGACATAATCCATTATACTCTATATGAGTCTTAATGGTTATTAGGAGCGTCAGGATGCCACCAATATGAGTCCTCATGTCCTTACATTTACTAAAACCATCTTCCTTAGAATTTTCCTTGAAATCCTAACTCCAACACATTCTCATGTAGACCAATTTCACACAATTGCATCACACTGACTATCATGCATAAGAATCACATACAAGACTAGCCATTATCACATCAATCCAATTAGTACAACTTTATTTAATCAAAAACAGGGAAGGAACTCAAATCCTGCAGTGAATCTCGCTCAAGCTAGAGGGTCTCGCCTGAGCTAGAGAGTTGTCTCGCTTAGGCGAGCTGCTCTCGCCTGGGCGAGACCTCTTACAGTGGCAATTCAATAATCTTGAGCGAACTCTCGCTCAAGCTAAGATGGCTCGCTTAGACGAGAAGTTCTCTCGCTCATGCGACTCCAGCTCGCCTAGGCGAGACTTCGCGCAGTGACAGATGCGATCTTCTGATATTTTTGCTCAGGCGAGAGCTGCTCGCCTGGGCGAAATTACCAGGATTTCTCATCTGTTCTTCACATGCAGAACCACTCAAATTCATCCAACACTCAATTTCACACAATAGGCTGTTCCAAACACAAATTAAACACATAATCATGCAATTCAATCACTCATGAACACATTTCATACGAAAATTGGGCGAAGAGTCAGCTTCCCTTACCTTTTTGCCAAGAATTCAGTTCGGTGGAGTCAAGCAAATTGCGAGAGAGCAGAATTTTCAGTTTAACCTAGGAGAATCCATCACCACGACATGGAGAAGGAGGAATTACACAATCAGACCCAAAATTCCAAGGTTAACTAGTGAATTCTGGTTGGAATTGAACCAAAGTAAAGATGGAACCTACCTAGGAGAATGGAAGCCGAGAGAGGAAGTTGCTGAGGGTCCTGTTGAGTTTGTCCTTCCAGAATCTGAGCACGCAACAAACAGACAGTGAGATAGCAGAACTTGAGAAGAGAGGTTGGGAGAGAATTTGGGCAGCAGAGAAGATGAGAAAGGTGAGAAAGATGGGTATGTGGTTTTGGTTTCTAACACAGAGAGAGAAAGTTAAAAAGGGGTATCACATTGTTCGTCATGTATCTTGTACAAAATAAAAATACAAAAGCAGAGTATCTTTTAATTGAAATATATATATATATATATATATATATATATATATATATATATATATATATATATATATATATATATATATATATATATATATATATAAAAGAATTTGAATAACGTGAAAATCATATACCCAGGTTATATCTAAAATAAAATTCAGGTATATTATGCGTTATGACACTACAACAAAAATAATTTTTACTAGAGGTTATTTATGGCATTTCCGGGGGTTTAAACCCCCGTTAAAGGAGTTTTCGGCGGTTTGTTTTTCCCATAGAAAAACCAGCGTCGTTAACGGATTACCGGCGATTTTCACTAACCCCTGGTAAAGCAGCACTTACCGGTGTTTTGAAACCCCTAATATTTATCGACGGTTTCAAACCCCTGGTAATTACCGACGGTTTCAAAACTCCTGGTAATTACCGGCGGTTTCAAAACCCCTAGTAATTACCGACGGTTTTAAAACTCCTGGTAATTATCGACAGTTTTAAAACCCTGGTAATTATCGGCGGTATGAAACCCCTAGTAATCCCTGGTATTTATCTGAGGTTTTAAAACCCCTAGTAATTACCGGCGATTTTAGAATCCTTGGTATTCACTGCGGTTTTGTAACCCTAGTACCCATTTCTTGTATGTAGTTTTTGTTAGCAAATATGCATAAAAAAGATAAAAACATAAATAAAAGGAATTCCTTAGGCGTGTTGGAAACGCTGTCCTTAAGGATTTATCCGCAGTATATGTGCAAATCCCCCAGGATACAACAGGAACATCTCAGATATATCCCGAGGATAACAGAAACTACCAAGATAAACTCTTTAAAGAGTAAGTAACCCAGGATATAAGAGAAGAGAGAAAAATAAGAAAAAGAAGAAAAAGAAGAGATCAAAAAATGGTTGTGTGATGAATGGATTTAAAAAATCCATGCTCTGTAACTGAAACCTAGTGTGGAAAATAATATCCCATAAAAAGTGGATGTGAGATTAACATATGGAGGAGATCTCGCTACAACAGCATGCACCATCCTAAAAAGGAGGGAGGCTTGCTCACGTTGCAACAACTGCAACACTATTATTTTTGCAATATTATTATAAATATATAACAATCCCCCACATATTGCAAAAGATAAGAGATAGAAAGAAAGAAAATCATGGGTTTCATATTAGATGTAATGCATAAGAGTTGGTATAGCAAGCTATATGAACCAGTCCTAGATTGAGAAACTTAACACACAATGTAGTTGGTATAACAAGCTATATGGACCAAAGACACTTGTTGTGTGTTAGTGGTTTATCAATCACAATACACCCCCACAATTCTTGCTGTTATCGCTGTGTTGCGCTACTAGGCCATGTACGTGTCCAGTATTCATGAGTGCTCTAGAAATCATGCTAATATCTCATACAAGCGGCCCCACTCGACACTCATATAGGTGATTTCATCAAGTGTATGCTGCAAATCATACACCACCCATAAGGGATATGAAAATCATTAAAACTTTGTTTAAGTTAAAATTCTTACACCTCAGAGAATTTTAATTACAAAGTTTAACCTCTCAACAGTGCAGTCTCTAGCACTTTCACACACACCATAGGAATGGACATAATTGATTTAAAATTAATCAATTAATTTAGTGTTATCAGAACTAACAAGTGACTTGTTCTTACCCATATGAACCTTATTCATGGGATCTGCAATTTGGGTTACCATCACTTGTTTGTTTCAAGTGGCTCAAGTCTCATTCCCCTCGATGTTTCTATAATCATATTTTGTGGTAGTATTTTGTCAGAGGATCTACTAGATTCCATTCTGACTTCACATTCTTAATGGAGATTGTTTCACTCTTCAGTAGCTACTACCGATTGGCAATCACAATGTATTTTCATTCCTAGTGGAATGTTAGCTAAGAAGTTCGTCAACTACTCAGCTTCACTATCAGTCCTTCTCAGAACAACATACTCATATTTCTTGTTGATCTAGCAATACCATTTGTCTGGCTGATCTCCAAGGAATCACACTACCCCCAAGTGTGAACATATTACCACTAATGGATTTGTCTCGTTTGAATTAGAGATTCAGTTAGCACCATTGCACCCTTCTAGTACAATGGGAAAATCCACTATATTCAATGACATATTCCATTGAATCTCGTAAGCATCTCATAAGTCTCAATATTCTTAATTAGAATATTAAGTGTATATTCTCAGTCTACTTACTACATAAACAACACCTAGTCTAAAAAAGACCATTACAGGTAGTGAGCTCCTAATTATCTGGGCATACTAAGATTGAGAAAATAATTCTCCTCTATTTTCCTCTAATTAGTATCATAAGGGATATTCACTCATTTATAAATTTTAAACTTCCTAAGAAGTTTCTCAAGAACACTTTTGGGATAGTAATACTATCACCATTCCTTATGATTCTATCTTAAAAAACATCACATGACTTCATCTAGAAACAACTTATATTTTAGAATTGCATATATCAATCATCAGGTAAAAAAAGCCATATCCCAAATAATTATTTTATTTTCCATTAAAAATAGGTTAAATTCATTCACACATTTTATTTTAAATAATTGAGTAAAATTATCTAACCCCACGATCTTAAATATTATGATTGGCACATGCAAATAAATACCTGATGAATTCCAAAAGTGCAATAAAAAAGCCCACTTTGATCTCAAAATATCGTGGGACCAACCAACATATGCATATATGAGGTTTTACGTGAATAGCCATGTGACCTCCCTGCAGTGAAACCAAATGCAGCAATGATTTTAAAAGTTTATCCCAAATCATTAAAGAGCCACTTCTTCTTTATTCCGTAATCTTCTCCTCTATTTTTTTTTGTCAAGTAGGAATAAAAGAAACCCTAAAGGGTTTTTTTTTCTTTTTTTTTTTCCATTTCCAGAAACATTCTCCTCTCCTTTTAACGCTGTGTTCGTGGTGTGGGTTCCGTATCATTGCTTCCCTTCCCTCAAACAACATGACGACCACCGCAATGCGCCTCCGTCGACTACCGTCGTCATTCGCACGATCACCACGCCAGCGACGCCGGCACTGTCAGTGTCTTCATCCTATCTAGTGCCTTCTTCATGTCAGTGAGATGGTTTTCACAGCTGCATAACTGGCCCAGCCCTCGCCTGAGCCACCAGAGTCATGGTCAAAGCGACACCGGCCGCCACCTGAGCTGTTGCCGGTAACGTTGAACACCATACCTCTTACCTTCTTCAACAAAAGACGCTCTGATACTCTCCGTTACAGATCGCGCAACCGCCACGCCATGCCAGTGCCTTCGCCGGCAATGCTGAAACCGTCAGACGCGTCACCACCGCGGAGCTTCCCGTCATCGGAGGCTTCTCCCTCCTCGATTTGAACGTGCCAGCCAGTAGAGAACATCTTCTTCCCATCGCCACCACCTACGAAAGTCGCAACCGCTGTTTGACGCTCGTCGGAGATCTTCTTATCCACCTCACCACATCATTCGACTCTCACCTTGGAACTCTAACAGAGTGTTGTTGCAGAAGAAGTCCTGGTGTTTCAGAATCAAACAGGGACGAGTCTCGTACAATGGGAAGAATCATAGTTATTTTTTTTCTTCAGCAAGTTAATTTATAAACAAAATAACATTCCATATGTTATCTCTTGTCAACTATTAAACAAGATAAATCCTTAAGATTATTAGCAAATATGCATAAAAAAGATAAAAACATAAATAAAAGGAATTTTTGAGGCGTGTTGGAAACACGGTCCTTAAGGATTTATTCGCAGGATATGCGCAAATTCTCCAGGATACAACAGGAACATCTCATATATATCCTGAGGATAACAGAAACTAGCAAGATAAACACTTTAAAGAGTAAGTAACCCAGGATATAAGAGAAGAGAGAAAAGGAAGAAAAATAAGAAAAAGAGATCAGAAAATGGTTGTGTGATGAATGGATTTAAAAAATTCATGTAACAGAAGCCTAGTGTGGAAAATAATATCCCATAAAAAGTGGATGTGGGGGATCAACATATGGAGGAGATCTCGCTACAAACCATCCTAAAAAGGAGGGAGGCTTGCTCACGTTGCAACAACTGCAACGCTATTATTTTTGCAATATTATTATAAATATATAACAGTTTTAAATCCTTTATACCGTATAATAGTACTGAAAGTTCATTTTTTACCCCTACAATGCAATTCATTATTTATTAATGTTTTTACTTTTCAAATTCCCTTAATTTTATTTATTATACTTTTTGAGCGCATATAATTCATAAAACATATGATATGAAAAAATTCTAACATTTAGATATTTTTTTATAACTAGATATAGCATTCATAAAAACAAGAAACGTAGTCTATAAGTTCAAAATAAATAATAAAGTTTAAACGTTCAAACTAGTGAAATATTACAATATCTTTGTTATACTTGTTATAAAGTCAAATAAAATGAAAGTCTAATTAGACTCTTTTGTATCAATCTTGATCTGAGTCATTTGTTTCTCCATTGGGAACACTCCCCTGATCAGATACCTAACATTAAAAATAATAATAATTGGTAACATTCTTCACAATATAAAATATATATTAATATACTTAAAATTTAAATATTACCGATGATGAATGAAACACAGGAAAGTCATGAGGCAATTCTCCATGATAGTTTTGTACAAAGAAAGTCATCATTGCCTTCATTTCATTGACTTGCAATGTTAATGAAGAAACCTGTTTGAGAACATAACTAATCAAATTAATCAAACTGTCTGCATTTTACAACATGCCTAACAATAATACAAACTTAAATCAAACTCAAAATCATCAATAATGAAACATATTACATCATGTTCATATCTTCTTTTGTTTGTAGTGTGTGATCCAATACATCATGTACATATCAAAATTAAATAAATTCTAGTGCGCCTGTATGCTTTTTGTGAGAGATAATAAACCATATATTATTTTCAATCATTGTGTAGAAGGTTGAAATTTCAAATTTATTTAACATTCACATTAAATATGCACAAGGGAGAGAGAACTAACATTTAGTAGGAGGCTTTTATTATCACTAGACGTTCATCAGGTTTTTCTGATACATGTATATGGATATCCGGATAATCAAGTAGTGTAGAATCTAAAAGTTGATTCACATTCACAATGTGATACATACACCCAAATAAGGATAATGATGTCTTAATAATAATAGCAATAATAACAATGACAACAATAGAAATTTAAGGTGATTTAACAACAATAGAAAGCATGCCTTTCACCACATTTTTGGAAACCATGTGGGATGCTACTGTGCAGCTTAAAAGTGGGGTTCTATATTCCCAATATGACAACAAAAAAGACTATATTCATGGCAATAAAATATCATTATACAGAAGAGATAAACTAAAAAAAGCAATAATTGAAAATAAGAAATTATTAACCTGATTTTGTAACTGTGTATAAGAAGGACAACTCGAAGACGCCCCACTATATGAATGTGCATTGAAGCCAAACACTTTAGATGGACAAGGTCCCAAACCTAAGCCCCTAACACGTCCGCAATGTTCTTGACTTCCGAAAGCAAAAGCTAAGGAATCGGTGCTAGATACATCTTTTGATTGGGATGTTGATAATTTTGATTCATATGATTGAATTTTTTACTATACGGAACACAAGAAGAAACTAATTAAAATAATGTGAATTGTGGATGATAATTATAGAGTTTATTAGAATCAAACTTACACCAATTTTCCTTTGCTTCATCACTAACAAATGTTCCATTAGCATGCTTGTGGGTGGCTATCCATACCTCTCCTCTACTGACCTTTTGGCCACACTCTTTTTCCTATAGATTTGAAGAAAAATTTTATGACACAATTCAAAAAATTAAAACATAAATTTAATTTGGAGATATGTAATATTATCACCATTTCATCTCTTTTCCTTGCAAAGCTCTTAGATCCACCTGTGTGAGCAATGGTTTGCTTTGCCCTATTGTTTTTATTTTTGAGGGCATGGTCCTAATCACCAAAGTATAAAAATTAATAATAATGAATAAGGTTGATGAAAAAAAGTTTCAATTATAGTCCAAAAAATTGCATTTCGGACACGGACATACTATCTTACCCCTCACACTGCTATTGGCAAATGAAAAGTCCAAAAATATGTTCAATCCTTCCATATATTGAGGTGTATTTCTAGGCATCTCTATCCAAGATTTGTCCATTTAGAATAGGGTCTGTTCAAGTCAAGAAATTGATACGTCATTTCAAGACAACAATAACATACACACAATTTTCTTTTTTGTCATGCATGTAATGCAGACACATTAAACTATTAATCTTATATCACACAAGGTGATAACACAAACTCTAGTTTCAGATTATCAGCAATAAAGTAATAAAGGAAAATCTACATTGTTGATACACTTAATTAAGCCACCAATTCAGGGCAACACATATGTTACTACTCAAGCCTTGCCTTCTCCTTTGACAAAATTTTCAAACTAGAGTTCTTCCTTAGTCAAAGAAAAGTAACTCAACTTCAAAAATAAGTGCTGCTCTGAATGGAAAACAAAAGTGTTAAAGCAAAAAAAATAGTAAAAACTTAATAATAAGAGCAAAATTAAAATTAACTGAAAAGAAAAAGTGATTACTGGTATTGGTGCTTTTTTTATATTATAATTGAACTTTTATATCTCATGATGGCTTATAAAAACAACTTGTGTACTTTTGACAATAAATAATATTGTCTATTTAGAACAATCACGACAAATTGTGACTAGTACACAAAGTAAGTTCCTAAGAATTAAAGTTCAATCACTAATAAACACATTTAATTACCGAATCTTTCTTTTAATAGAACTTTCTTAGACATGTATTTCACACAACTACACTCTACATCCAAAAATAAAAATGACACTAGAAACCAGTTACAATCACATAACATACTAAAAGTTTCATACAATACTTTCTGCTATCAATTGCAACAAAATACTAACCAAACTCTAATATCATTATTAGGTGTCAACGTAACAACATGAGAACTTACTACTTTTTATTGGTATTATATATGAGTTGAGACATCTAATGTCACATTCTTTTATTTATATATTATTACTAATAAAAAAATGGAACTTATTACTAAAATAATAACACCCTCTCTTGAAAGTAGAAAAAAGTAACTACTAAAAAAACCTTCAAAAAGAAATTATCATGATTCTTCTCTCAAACACTAAAATGTTATAAAAGAAAAAAAAAGTCATACATAATCATACATAATCGATCATAAAAATAAAATTTTCTTAAATTAAACGTGCATATTAATTTTGAATAGCTGTGGGATCATTTCACTATACCTTATATGATTTAGTTACTCCCACCTTTTTAATTAATCTCATTTATCACACTTAACTATTTTAAGTTCTTTAGTATGCAAACAGATTCAAGTAAGGTTTGAACGACAAATGAAAAAGAACTAAAGAAGCATTTATGCAGCTACCATTATATATATATATATATATATATATATATATATATATATTTTGGATAAACATTAAATCAATATGTGATAAAATTAATTATTTTTTACTGTCTCACTTGATAAAACCTAAATATAAAGAAGAAGAAAAAACACACAAAAGAAATAGTATAGGAGAACTGAAAAGAGGCAACACCGTCGTTAGGGGTGGTACTGGTGCTAGCATACCCTTAATCGCATCATCCTCCATATATATATATATATATATAAATCCAAAGCTAACACAGTTTTTCTAATTTGGTTGTAAGTTTAGATTCTAAAAACTCGAATACTGCTAAACTCCATAAACATGGTGAAGAACGACACACATAGCAAGTCCCTACCCATTGAACTTTGGGAACTACGAAAATGGAGATATGAACAATGTCTTAAATTCATTCAATTAAACTATGCAATCAGACACAGGGAAGGAAAGTGTTCGAATAAGACTCTGAGCCAAAACTAAATTTCAAGAAAATGAAAATTTTATTCAATTACATGAATCAAACACATGCTTAACACAAAACAAAGAACAAAGTTGACTTAATGAAAAAGAATTATTTTAAACCACCAAAATTTGTAATTACATGTAATTGTAAAATCCTAAATTTGTAAAACTCCAATGAAGAAGTGGCAAAATACAATGCATAAATGATTAATCTAATGTACTAATTGAAATAATGCAAGGGTCCCTAAAAGGTTGAAAAAAAATTAATAATGGGAAAAGCTGATCCAACAACTATCACTCTCTTCACCCTCTTTTTCTGTCACAGCTTATCCATTTACTCTTTTCATACCAACAACTATCACTCTCATTTTTTTCTTCTTCTTTTTTCTCTATAAAAGACAATCCCATAAACATCCTAAAGTACAAAGCAACCTGAATAGTTTTAAGTCTTCATGACATGTACAAAACCAATCAAAAGGAACAGAAAAATAAAACTATTAATAAACAGAGTAGGCATATTTCAAACTTTTCTTTTATCATTTATTGGTTCTACTTCGGTAATTGTTACTGTAAAGGTGACTTCAGATTTTACGTGAAATACAGAAAATAAAATTATAATATTATTGTTCTAAAATTTTAGGTTAAGTTTGATTTCAACTTATAACTCATTTATATGGTAATGGTTTGCTTCACCTTCCACTTTCCCTTTTTTCTTTGCCCCAACATTCTGCTCCAAGTTTCGCTATGTCCAACCAGTCCACGTCCGAGACCACAATCAACCAAACCCGCAATGGAGATGAAAAGCCATTGAATGAGCAACAAAGATGCACTGTAGATTGCAAAAAATGCAGTTTCAAAGTCAGAATTGAATGACAAAACGAAAAAATTTGAAAACCTAAAAAAAAGAAAGGGGAAATCATTACCGTTTGGAAGATCGGTGAAAATTTGAACGAAATCGCGAGCTACAACTGCATGCAAATGGTTTTAGTGAGATTGAGATTGAGAGTGAGATTGAGGAAAAACGTAATTATGTCTTAGGTGAAGTTTGACGAGAGAAAGGTAAAGTTTGACGAAAGTGAAATATACTGTGTCTTAGGTGAGTTATTCAAACGTTGGCACTGTGTATGTTTTTTCTAACATACAAACAAAAAGTGATAAAAATATTTTAAAAAATATATATATAAAAGGGGTCTAAAAAAAATTGGAGGGAAATAAAAATTTTCTGGGGTTTATCATAAAACCCCTGGTACTAACAGAATAATATTAACACTACTAAATGATCATTAATACTAACCATGACTAAATGATCATTAATATATTAATACTAACCATATTGATACTAACAGTAGTAATATATTATTAGTATTAATTATGTAAAGTAAAACAATATTTTTGTATAATTAAAATTTATACCATATCTAAACAAAATGGTTATGCACAATCATTCTTAATGTAAAATGTAGGTAGGTTTTATATTACGGATCCCGTACAAAATAAATACAAAGTTGAAGTTGAGCTTAAAATTTATTAATAAAAACACACATAGATACAAACAACTTAAAACAATATATTGTAAAATAATTTATCCATATAAAATAAATAAAAAAATTAAATTTGAAATATTATAAACAAAAGTAATATATATTAAAAAAGTTAGAGTAACATGAAATACGTATGTATGGATCATTCCTAAGGTAAAATGTGGGTCATTCCCAAGGTAAAATGCATGCATTAAGGATCATGTACAAAATAATAATAATAAGATAATAACAACAACAATAATGACAATAATATATATATATATATATATATATATATATATATATATATTATATGGTTAAAATAATTTGTTGGTCCTTGTTTTGGTTCAGAAATCTTAAATTGGTCTTCGTATTTTAATTGATCTTAATTTCGTCCTCATTTTTGTAAATGAGTATTAAATCAGCACAATCGTTAACAATGTTAAATTTATTAATGTTAACTTTGTTTTGAATTTGTGACGTGGCTTTGTGTGTTATTTTCAGTATTGGAAATTGTGTGCGTGGACTGAGAATTAAAAAATTGATTGTGCTTGAAACCCTAAATTAAGTAATTAGGGATTGGATTTGGAAAAGTCAATGGAAGTGAGCGAATGCGAATGCCGTGAGCGTGGTCGAAGGTGAGATCGAGCGTGGTCATAGGTGAGATCGAGCATTTCAGAGGTGGATTTCAGAGCGTTACTCTCGTTCTTCGTGGTCGTGCTTGAGCGCCAGTCCTAAAGGTGAGTATGGGTTGATCACTGGATGTTGTAGTTGAATAGGTGTAGGGTTTTTTCGCGTTTTGGGGTTGTGGTGTTTTGTTGGCTGGGTATGATGTTGTATTGCTTTTATTATGTGATTTAATGTTGCTAGTCCCCCTATTTTCGACATTGAAATTGTTTTTTATTGGTGGTCCCCTATTCGAATGTGTTTTTTAATCGGTGATCGTATATGCATTGTAGTATGTGTTTTTTAATGTTGTGGTCCCTTTTTTGAATGCTTGGTTATGTGTTGTTTGTGTTGGTATGAATTGTAATATTTGAATTTGTTTGGGGGCAATGTATACAGGTGTAGATATAGAATGTTTGTTGACCGTTTTGAAGTGGTGGTCCACCATAGTGGCCACTTTATTAGTTATGGGAAATTGGAATATGATGGGGAAATAACCACGTGGTTCTGTGATCCTGATACGTGGGGATATTTTGAGGTTATTGTTGGATTAAAAGAGATAGGAAACGTATCTTTGAAGGAGTTGTGGTATTGTTTAGGAGGTGGGACTGTATTAGAAGATAAATTGGAGCTTCTTTGTAATGATAAAGGTGCCACTCATACGAAAAACTTAGCAAGGTTAAATGGTGCAGTTCATTTGTATGTGGTTCACGAAATGACAGAACCTGAAATAATCAACATGATAGAGGGTGTTGGTATGGGGGATGTTGGTCCTTCTAAGGTTAATGGTGTAGTTAATTGTGTGAATGAGGGTCATGAGCATAGTGCAGGTGAAGTACTGGAAAAGGAGGGTGGTGAGGGTGAATAAGATGTTGCAGGTGAAGTAGTGGTAGGTAATGTGGATGTTGATGAAGTTGAAGGCGAAAAGGAAGGGGTTAATGCAGTGGTAGGGGAGGATCCTGAAGGTAAAGTTCATGTTGGTACTGATACAGTGGCAGGGGAGGATCCTGAAGGTCACGGAGTAGAAGAAAATGTAGCAAAGAGAGGGTATAAGGTGAGGCTGAATCATTCAATGAGGAAGGTCTTGTTGATGTTAACATTAACCGTGATGGACATAGTGATTCAGATTGGGATGGTAATTTGGAATGTGATATTGAAAGTGCATCCAGTGGAGAAGGTTGGTACACAACACAAGAGTCAACTAATTCAGATTATGATGACGGACTGAGGGTGGAGGGTCAGATTTTGAGTGACATTCAGATGAATTGGTTAGTGATTCAGACATTGATGAGGTCAATGATGATATTGAGGGTTATGGGTCATTTCCTACATTTTCAATGCCAAAAAAGATGGACAAATATAGATAGGAAATAGGAACTTATTTCACAGAGAAACATGAATTCATTGAAGAATTAGAACCTATGCACTTGCAAACAGAAAAAGTTTAAAATTTGTAAAAAATGACAATCAGAGGGTTTCAGTAAAATGTTTGGGAGCAAATGGAGAATGCAAATGGTATGCTTATTGTGGTTATATGGGTGCAATGAAGTCATGCCAACTTAGGAAAATAATAGATCAGCATACGTGTTCTAGAGATTTTAACGTGAAATTAATGAATGCAAAGTGGCTAAGCAAGAAGATGGAAAAGACAGTTAGAGAAAACCCTAATATAAAGGTCATGGACATTCGTGACAAGGTTAGTAGAAAATGGAACGTAGGTATCTCTTGACACATGGCTTTTTGGGCTAGAGCTATTGCTAGAGACCATGTGGATGGGTCTTTTTCAGAACAGTTCAAGAGAATATATGATTATGCACACGAGTTGCTGAAAACAATACAGTAAAGGTGAATGTTGAGAACATAGAAGGTGAATTCATATTTAAGAGATTTTATGCATGCTTGAAGGCATGCAAAGATAGTTTCACGTGTTGTAGACCCTTCATTGGATTGGATGACTGCTTTCTCAAAGGCAAGTATGGTGGTGAGTTATTAATTGCAATTGGAAGAGATGGGAATGAGCATATTTTACCTCTAGCATATATTGTTGTAGAAGTGGAAAATAAGGATTCGTGGAAATGGTTCTTAGAGCTTTTGATTAATGATCTTGGTGAGGATTCAGTTTTTGCGTCATGCACTTTTATATCATACCAACAAAAGGTTATTCCTAAAACATTAGCTTTATTATTTCAATTAATTTGTATTTTAACATCATGCAGTATGCTAATTTTAGAGTCTGTTTTTCATATATAAACATAGGGTCTTCTCCCAGCTATGCAAGAACTTCTCCCTGGAGTAGACCAAAGATTTTGTGCTAGGCACTTGTATGCTAATTTCAAAAAGAAATTCCCTGGCAAAAATCTAAAACGTCTCATGTGGAAGGCTGCAGGAGCCACACATCCGTATGCTTGGGAGAAGATAATGAGGGACATTAAAGAGGTCAATGAAGATGCCTTTAAACACTTGATTAGTATTCCTCCAAGATATGACGTCTGTCAACACCCAATTTCGTCCGGGTAAAAAATAATATTTTTTTTCTTCAGAAAATAATTAGGAAATGGAGGAAATAAAAAAAAACAGTGAACATGGATGGATATTCCTACTATTTTCATCTCATTTTAAATTTAGTTTAATCTTGTTTATTTTATTTAATCTTGGTTTCTTTAACTTGTTTATTTTATGTTATTTTATCTTTTTATTTTATTTTAATTTTAAATTTTTGTTTTTTAATTTTAAATTTTGATTTTAATCATATTTTGTTTACTTTTTTTATTATTTTATTTTGTTCCTTTTTCAAAAAATATGTATATAAAAAAATGAAATGAAAAAAAAGAGAAGACCAAGAGGTTAATGTAAGGTCTCTAATAGTTAGAGGTGGTAGCTAGCTGGCCATGGTCATGATGGTTGAAGAAGGAAGGAGTAGGAAGCAACATCTGCTTTCAGCCTTATCCCACGTCTCGAGGTGGGAAGGGAACAAAGCAGAGACACAACAAATATCATCAGAGACACTTCATTCAGAGGATTCACCTTCTTCACTCATGGGGGCTTTTTCTCATTTTGTTCTCTGCAAAACAAAAAACAACACCTTCGTCCTCAGGATTCCAACTAAAACACCATAACCCATTGTTGCCCCTTGATTCACTCAACAGATTCACCTCCTCCCAATCCCTCCATTATCACTTTCATCTTGAACCTACACAAAACCAACATAACAGATTCATACCATCATCCTTCACCCTTCATTCCTTTCACCATCATCTTCACTATCATCCCCCACTTCTAACAGTTACCACAATCACATGCGTTTAACACAGAACGGTAAGGCAGAGAAGAACAAAAAGTTGTCAGCGACAATGCCGTCGACGAGTCGGAGTTCGAACAGGCTGGGTGATAGGGGTGCGGCATAGTTGAGGGCGCAACAGTAAAGCACAACGGCGCGAGTTCCAGACCTTATGTGGCTCGCGGAAGAAGGAAGTGGGACGTTTGGGGTGTCATGGTGGTCGGCGACCTGGTAACGTTTGAAGCCGTCGCCGGTGGATCTGGCGGGCCAGGAAGCTAGCGATGTCATCACCTTGGGGCTGGAGGTGGTGGCTCGTGTTTGGAAGTGAGGTTGCGATTGAAGAAGCGTGCATACATAGAAGAAAGAATGAGAAACGACGATGGGAGTGTTGCGGCCGTCGACGGTGGTCGGCGTCGTAGACATTGGCACTGGCCGGCCATTGGTAGGTGATGGTTGGTGCCGTGAGCGTAGATAAGGAAGAAACCTCTTTAGGGTTTTCATATTATTAGAGTTATTTTTGGGTTTGGGTTTAAATATGCTCCCATTAACTTCCTGCACCACCACTTTTAATATTCTCACCCTTTTGTGTATTGTTTCATGTTTTACTCTATGCACCCCTTTTTTCCTTTATCTCGTACCCCTGTTTTAATTTTATCTGCGAGTACCCCTTGATATTTACTAATCTCGCACCCCTGCCACCTTTGTTTCATGTTTTACTTCGTGCACCACCATAATTGATAACTTTGCACCCCTGTTTATGTTTATCCTATTTTGGGCCTGTGTTTTATGTTTACTTCATGCACCTTACACATTACTCATGCACCCTATTATTATCATTATTAATTTTTTTTTCTTTCTTTCACTTTTGTCCTTTTTGTTATTAAATTTTCTTTTATCCTTTTTTTTATTTATCATTTTTTTTCTCAAAAAAAAAGAGAAAGCAAAAATGTTTTAAATTATAAAAATTACAAAGAAAAAATAGGAAAATCTAAAAATGAAAAATGTTCTCTTTTGCTTTATTGTGTTTGTCTGGTCGCCCACACTGTGTGACTCATTTTTAAAATACCAAAATAGTTTTCTTTATATTTTAGTGTATGTCGGATCGCTCGCATCGTATGACACATGTTTTCAAATAATTCAAAAACACAAAAAAAAATATAAAATTTCAAAATATAAAAACATCAACGTTTTTAAACAAGATATCTTTTTAAGAACTACGTGATCCTTGATTCTCCACCGTGAGATACGTAGGAGCAAGGTCAGTCCTTGTCAAGTTCACCTCTAAAAAAATCAAATCTTTTTCTCAATTGTTTTTCAAATATCTTTTAAAGAACTACGTAACCCTGATTTCTCATCTTTAATGAGAATACGTAGGACCAAGGTCAATCCTTGTCGGACCCAAAAAATTAAAAAAATATTTTTGTTTCTTTTTAGCATTTTTGTCTTATTCTTTCTTTTTAGGGGAAATTAATATTTCGAAAACCACATCAACTTTTCATATTTAATTAAAGGTACCGCCTTCAGGTGGGCGCTGTAGGGTGCTAACACCTTCCCTACGCGTAACCGACTCTCGAATCCAAAAATCTGGTTTTTCGCAGACTTGCTTTATTTTTATGGTTTTCCATAGTTTTCCAAAAATAACTATGGTGGCGACTCAAATTCTCTTTTTCAAACCCGTTTTCCTTTTCGGTTCGTTGTCCCGTCACGATTCCGGTTGCGACAACATCCTGAATTCTTACATCATATTTACTGCATGATTAAAAAGTAATTATTTTTTTATGTGATACTAGGTTTTGGTCAAGATCTAGATTCATTGTAAGAGCCTAGTGTGACACCTTGGTTAATAATATGTGTGAGGCATTCAACAATGTGCTAGTGAAGACTCGAACAAAGCCAATCATAAGTATGCTGGAGGACATTCATGTTTATATCATGAAGAGGTAGGCCACAAACAGATCTAAGGTGAAATCATTTAAAGGCTCAGTTTGTCCCAGAATTGTTGACAGGCTTAAGAAGGAATCAAGCTTAACTAGACATTGGATACCAACGTAAGAAGTTTATATATATTTATGTCAGCAAGCTTAACAGATTTGAGATTTCATAATTATATTTTTGTTGTATTACACACAGATGGTCAGCCGAGAAGTTGTTTGAAGTGAGGCATGCTTCAAATCTAGGGGAACAATTTGTGGTGAATATTGACAAGATGGAGTGCACATACAAGAAATGGAGCATAAGTGGACTTCCTTGTTGCCACGCACTTTCTGCCATGAAATTTTTGAATCTGAAAGGAGAGGATTTCATAGCCTATTGGTTCAGGATGTCAACCTATGAGGAGACGTATAACTCAGTAGTTTACCCTATTAATCACCAGCAGGTATGGGAAGTTACAACATATCATGATGTCTTGCCCCCAACCAAAAGAATTATGCCTGGATGACCTAAAAAGAAAAGAAGATTGGAACCTTGGGAGCTGAAAAAGGATGACACCACATTACGAAAAGGAGGAATTCGCAAAAGGTGTGCTGCGTGCAGGGAAATTGGTAACAGTAGAACTGTTTGTCCTAAAAAACTTGTGCCACCACTAAGTCAATCAATTGTGCCAGCAACAACATCAGGCACATCACAACAACAACAACACCTATCACAACAAACTAGCACAGCAGCAACATCAGGCCCATCACAGCAAACTAACTGATGAGCATATCATATATAGATATATTCATGCATTAGTTTAGGACATTTTTATTCATTTGTGCATTATTAGACTCATTTCATCATGCATTATCTAGTTTCGGATCATACATTGGGATTGGTGTGTTGTTTGTGTAAACAGGTATGAAAGGAGTAAGTTAGATGCAAAACAGTATGTTCCACAAGTGCCTGGTAGAGTCTTCCACGACTTGTGGATGTGGCTTCAGAAGATGCAAGTTTCAAAACAGTTTGTTCCACAGGTGCCTGGTGGATTTTTCCACGACCTGTGGTTTGGTGCAGTGAATTGGAGGATACAAACAGGGTGTTCCACAGGTGCCTGGTGGATTTTTCCACGACCTGTGGTTTTTCTAGCGAGAAAAACTGTAGATTACGTGGACTCAAAAAGATTTAAAAGAAAAAGAAAATATAAGAGGAGAGATATGGGGAAAC
>Ga0214545_1007729_pt1 | contig 17730 bp, 12 predicted proteins | sample CNSS4metaG_FD_160064 | JGI IMG/M metagenome (GOLD analysis project Ga0214545, IMG submission 160064) | Root nodule microbial communities from cowpea collected in UCLA plant growth center, Los Angeles, California, USA - CNSS4 | ecosystem: Host-associated > Plants > Roots > Nodule | place: USA... | reverse complement strand
GATTGGTAAGAAACCTAATCTCAATCTTATGAAAATGACATGTTATATAAAAGTATCCTAACTTATTCCCTTTATCATAGTTCAATTATTGGACATAACATGTTGTCAGGGAGATCAACGACTAAGGCAAAATGTCTTGCATGGTGTTCCCTCCAGGTTTGATATTTCTATCCATATATTTATAATTTTTTGATTTGATTTTCTTCATTAATTGATTTTAATGTTGTTGATATAATGTAATGTAATAGACAAACCGGCTCATATGAGTGCGGTTACTATATAATGCAATGGATGACAATAATTGTGCGTGCTCGTATTACAACTAATTGGGGCACAGTAATATATTTTTGAATTAAAACAATTACTTTGCAATATTCTAAAGTTTGGTATACTAAAGTTGTCTTTCTATATACTAACTTAATGTCTTATTTTGCAGACATTCAAGAGTCCTTTGCCAATTCCCGCGAAGTCCATAAAGTTTGGTAGGATAGCATGTGCAAAATTCATAATTCAAATGTACAATAGTATTGATTAGGATATATGTATTTTGATTGTGTACATTTCAATTATCTTTTAAATGTTTTTGGATTATGGATGTTTGAGAAAATATTCTGTTATGATTGTGCTGTTGTCTAAAAAATATGTGCAGGTCTGAAAAATATATGAATGCGGGAATATATATAAAATAGAAAACTTATTTAAGAAAAAAGCAGCGGAATATGCCTCGGTTCTTACCAAGACCGAGGCAAAAAACTCACATATGGCCTCGGTTCTAACCATAACCGAGGTCAAAAAGTCTGCGAAAATTTGAATTAAAAAAAAAAATATTTTTCACCTATGGCCTCAGTCCTATCTGACCCGAGGCAGAAAACTGTGTATATGGCACCGGTTTTAAAACAACCGAGGCATAAAACTGGGTCTATGGCTTCGGGTGATAACCGAGGCCAAAAGGTGTACATTTTGGCCTCGCCCCAATATGTCTCGGTTCCAGACCCGAGGCAAAATGTGGAAAATAACCGGGGCAGAAAGCCCTTACTGCACTGGTGATTGCAGATGAAGAAGATATATTGCAAGAAAAGCAAACTGCTGCAAAACTGGAATCTACTGTAGAAAATCAGCCAGTGGAAAAGGAAATTCAGTCAGCTAAAAAAAAGCTACAGACAACAACTTACCCAAGGAGTGGACTGAACCCAGGGGGTTATCAAAGGACAACATAATTGGTGACATAGAACATGGAGTATCAACAAGACGTAAGCTTGTATTCTTTTAACATGTTGCCTTTGTTTCTCAAATTCAACGTAAGAATGTAAATGATGCATTATGTGATAGTAATTGGGTTGTTGCTATACAAGATGAACTTAATCAATTCACTAGGAATGATGTGTGGTCTCTTGTTCCTAAAACTGAGGTAATGAATGTGATTGGTACAAAATGAGTGTTTAGGAATAAAATGGATGAAATTGGTAACATTGTTAGGAATAAGGCTAGGCTAGTTGCTAAAGGTTATAATCAAGAGGAAGGCATTGATTTTGATGAAACATATGCACCTGTACCTAGGCTAGAAGCTGTGAGTTTATTGTTAGCATATGCTTGTATATGGAATTTCAAACTTTCCCAAATGGATGTGAAAAGTGCATTTTTGAATGGTTTCCTAAATGAAGAAGTGTATGTAACACAACCCCCTAGTTTTGAAGATTACCCCTATCTAATCATGTTGTCAAGCTGAAAAAGGATTTATATGGTTTGAAACAAGTACCATGACAGTGGTATGAGAGGTTAAGCAACTTTATTTTATCTAAAGGATATGTTAGAGGTGTTGTAGATAAAACACTTTTCATTAGAAAGAATGCAAGTGATGTAATACTTGTTCAAGTATATGTAGATGATATAGTCTTTGGATCAAATAAGAACTCCACGTGTGAAGAGTTTGTTGCAGCTATGCAGGGAGAACTTGAGATGTCTATGATGGGTGAGCTAACCTACTTCACAGGGCTGCAAGTGAAGCAACTCAAGCATGGGACATTTTTAAGCCAGTCAAAATATTGTTTTAACCTACTGAAAAAGTTCAAAATGGAGGACTGCAAAGAGGCTGTCACTCCAATTCCTACAAATTGCCTTATGGATGCAGATGAAACTGGACAACAAGTTGATTAAACCAAATATAAAGGGTTAATTGGTTCCTTGCTATATCTAACCGCTAGTAGACAGGATATACAATTTGATGTTTGCTTGTGTGCAAGGTTTCAATCCAATCCATAGGAATCGCACTTCAAAGCTGCAACAAGGATTCTCAAGTATCTAAAAGGGACAACTAATGTTGGATTATGGTATCCTAATGAATCTAACATTGTTCTTAGTGGTTTTTCAGATTCTGACTATGCAGGATGCAAATTAGATAGGAAAAGCACAAGTGGTACATGCCATATACTTGGATCAAGCCTAATCTCATGGAATAGCAGGAAGCAAGCATGTGTAGCACTCTCTACAACTGAGGCTGAGTATATAGCAACTTAACATGCATGTGCTCAAAGCATATGGTTGAAGCATCAACTTATGGATTATGGTGTAAAGTTGGAAAAGGTACCTCTTTATTGTGACAATACAAGTGTAATCAACCTAACTAAGAATACAATTCAGCATTCTAAAACTAAACACATTGAAATCAGGCATCATTTCATAAGAGATTATATTCAAAAAGGTGATATTTGAAATCATGTTTGTGAAAACTGAAATAAGCTTAGAACTGAATTAGGTATTCTTGACATGAAAAATGTATGTTGATATCTGTTTGTCTTGTTAATCTTATTAGATCATGTGTGTGCTGCATTTAAAGTGGTAAAATCTGCATAATTTGAAAATTGCCAGAATTTCAGTTAGTTAAATTTGCAAATTCAACAGATAGATTTCACTTAAATTGTCAAAATCTGCATAATTTGTGTTCTGGAATTGTTTCAATCTGTTAATTCTCACAAAAAATAGCACATATATTTCATTTAAATTCGTCTGGTGTGAATTTAATGTGATTTGAAATTTTTAGTCACTAAAACTATAAATTTAACACATAGATTTCACTTAAAACTGCCACTGCACCAAAAATCAGTTTCCTGGTACAGTTTTAGTCGACTGACTCTGTATTTCTACATGTTAAAATCACTTATGTTGATGTGGATTTGCTTGAATTGATTTTAATTGATTGACCTTGTCAAAGTATCCATCACATGACTATTTTTGGACTGTAGTAGTAAAATGTAACAGTTATTACATAAGCTAAAATCAACTTTTCAGATTGCATTGACCATAAAGTGCTTTAATTACATGATTTCCAATGTGCATGCGTTAGATGTGAAACTATTTGTGAGTGGATTGTTCATAAAATGCATGGGAAACACATCACTGCATACTCTGATACAGATTCCCTCACATTTAATTGGTTGTGATTTCCTATACTGCATTGAAACCAGAAAATTTGTACAAATTAATTAATTGATTTTGAAAATCAACAAGCTGATTCTATAAATACTTACATAAGCATCATGCATTGGCATTCTCATATGCTAGTAAGAGCCAAACTTACAATTCACCATGCCTAGAAGACAACAAACAACCCCCTCAGATGATGAAAGCTTTAGCCCACCTACTTAACCCTCTCCTAATGCCTTGAATCATGGAAGCCTTGAAGTATGTTTTGAAGGCCATAAAGACAGAACTCATACCTTCTTGATTGAAATCAATAAGAAGCAAATAATCCTTCCTAAGGTGATTCACATGTTGTAAGGCTCAATTACTTTCTACTCTTATTTTTAAGGGTTGTCCCTAATCAGTTGGGCCTAAAGGTTGGCCCATAGGGTGCCAAGGCCCCTAAAGCAGCCAAGGTCCCTCATTTTGCACTCACTTGACAAATTCAGTGCTCTCACTCTTCCCTTTTTACTCCACAGAAGCTCTGTTAGGGTTTGGGTCTTACCCTTCTTTACGTTAGCTCAACTCCATTCTTTAGTTCATGTAAGTCTATTCTCCACCATACCTTTTTCATTCCTAGCTCTGTCATCATGATTCTAACTAGGGTTCACCATGGTAACTCATTTTGAATCTATTCCACTATTTTACAGCTCGTGAATCTGCTTCGTGGTCGGTAGTAATCACTAGCTTGGGTGTCAGGATATTCTGCTAGCTTTTTCCATGTAAGGGAAGCGAGAGTTTATGTTTTTAAAGTTATTTTGCCAATTTTTGGTTTGTTTGTATGGTTGTGATGCTTGAATGAGGTTATTGGTCGAATAAAAATGTATGGTGTGCGAGTATGTTTGATTGATGTGGCGCTACTCTTTTTTTTACACTGCATAATTTTTGTAAAATGAAGGTTCCTACTATGTTAACCGTTGGATTGAGCTAAAATTTTAAAATTTGACCCTTAACACATATTTCTTGACTTTGACTGGTCAGATCTTGAATCGGAGCTCTGTAGCGAGAGCAATGTTTATCGCAAGATCACTGTAGTTTGGTTGTTGACAACATTGACCTTTGTTGCTTGTTTGGTGCATAACTTTCTTTATAATTATTCAATTAAGTTGGTTCTTGTTTCATTTGGTTCTTGATTCAATCATATTAAATTTGAATATAAATACAAAATTTTTGGAGCTTTACACAAGCTGCAGTTTTATTTCTAAAATCACAAAATTGTTTGCATAATGTGTTGTTAAGTTGGATTGCTATGTTAAAGCATGAGATGAGTGAATATGTATGAGTAAAATGGCTTATGGGTTGTGAATGATGAGTTTGTCATGATCTTAGCATGTGATGAGTATGGGATGGTTGGTTATAAATGTGACATGGAATTGGTATGAGCAATAATGTGATATTGATTGATGGAACATGATGTTGGTATGGTTAGGACGTAATTCCATGATAGTTTTGTGGTGGTTCCTCATTTGGTCAGGGTGTAATTCTATGAATCTCTAGGTGAGATCTCATGGTGGTGCCTCATTTGGTCAGGACGTAATTCCATGACCCCTGTTAGTGGGAGTTCATGGTGGTGCCTCATTTATATAATTTAGTAAGGATTCAAGGTAAGGATTGCATCCTGACACTCTAAAGAGTTAGTTAGTCTCACATAGAGCGTACTGATTCAAGTGGTGAGAGTAGTAGGAGGCCTGAAACACTTTAAGGTTAACCTTGTGCGTGGGGGATGAAACACGGTAACAAATAGCTCGGTAGAGGGGTAAAGGCCACCATAAGTGTAAGCATCCGCTGAATCCGACTAATTGTATGTATCCGGATGAGTCGTGTCTTCAATCTTAGTGCATTGTGTGCATGTCATAACATGATTGGTTGACATATGTATTTTGGATTATGAAAGTGTATGTAACTATATGATAAACTATTTTCTACTCTAACTTACCCTTTGCTTGTTTGATTGTTATGTGTGTGGTCTTCTCTTTTTGCGATGATCATCAATTTATTGATGTGAGCAGATGGGAGAAATCCTTGTGGTCAACAAGGAAATGGTGATTCCGCTGCATAGCTTTGAGTTGGATTCCGCTTTTGTGTCTTCCTTTAGGGCTTGGCCCATGTACCGCATTATCTTGGCCCTGTATTTTGAATACTTTAGACCCTTTACCTTGTTTTGTATCAGCATCATGATATGTCCTTGATTACTTTCCTTTAAAGTACTTTGGATACTTATAGAAGCGACGTTATACTCCTTGACTTAGCTTCTTATATTATTTTGTGTAATGTTTTCATTTAATTATTTTATCACTTAAATGGGACGTTACAGATGTCATGGCTGAGGGCAGAGAACTTTGGCTCCCTTGAGCAGCATCTCAAAGCTAAAAAATTGAAGACATTCTTTGAACTTTCGGGCAAGATGTATCCCAATTTGGTGAAGGTGTTCTATGTTAATCTCAAGTTCAGCAATGACATTCTCAAAACAAGTGTCAAAGGTGTGGAGATGGAAATCACTAGGCAAACATGGAAGGATGTGGTGGGCCTAAGGCAAAGAGGTGTGCAAGTTCGCAAGGGTAAAACTAGTGCAGTGGATGAATTCAACAAAGTGCAATACTTCAACCAATGTGTGTGTAATCAAGGTGAGCAAACTAGAAATTTCCATGTGGGAAGGCTTCATGTGGAGGAAAGGTTGCTAGCTATGGTGGTGACCAAGATCATCATGCCTAGGGGGAGTAATCATGCAACCTTGAATGAAGGTGATCTTGTGGTGATGTACTTCATTCAAAATGGTGTGATGGTAGACTAGACATACACCATTCGTGACCACATGATGAAGGCAAAGAGACTCATGGATTTCAAGCTTCCATATGTGGTGCTCATCTCCAAGTTCATTGAGCACTTTGGTGTGGATGTGGAAGGAGAGCTTGAAGAGTCCACTGGTCTTCTAAATCATGTTTCTACAATGAATATGCACAAGATGGGATTCACCAAGATAGGCAACACTTGGTTGGTTGAAAGAGATCATGGTGCAAATATTGAAGTTGGAGCAAATGACCATGAAGCGGGAACTAGTGGAGGAAACCAAGAGGAAGGTGAACCACGGCCCATGGCAATTGAAATTTATAACCCTCCTAAAAATACTAGATCTACATACTCCCAGTTTGAGAGAATGGTTCTCAACCAACTCCAAGATCTCAACATGGCACAAAATGCACATCATGCATACTGCACAACTAGGTTCCAAAACTCGGATGATCAACTCCACAATGTTCATGACCTCCTCTCCAATGTCTACAACAGAGACAACCCTAGGAATGAGTGAAGGGGATGGCTCATAGGTCATGCATTGTATTTTCGTGCTGTATTTTGTGTGTTTGTCTGTCTGTTCCAGTTTTTTAATCAATTATTTTGCTATTTCAATCGACTGATTATATCAGTCTCAACTTCATGATGTATTTTTCATTTTTGGTTTTATTTTGCTCTGTTTGTATTGCATATCAGTTGCCCTGATACCATCCTATGTTACTGTATTAATGAAAATTTCATCTTTCCAAAATGATCTATGTATTTACTTTCATTTGATGAATCCAAAGGGGGAGAAAATTTAAAAAAATGAACAAAATTGTGTTCAAACTGGAAAACCTAAAATAAATCTGCAAGAATCATATAATACTACAAACTTATTCTCAAATCTGAAGTTAAATCATATTATTAGTGATAGGGGGAGCATATGCATATGTGATATATATGTATGCATGTGTGCTTTTTCTTGGTTGTATCTTTGGAATATTGGTATCTTGTATGCAAAAGCTTTTTCAGGTTTCTCCATGGATTTTAGCTCATCAATTCAACTTGAGGATGTTGGCTTCATCAATTTAGGGGGAGATTGTTGGCACAAACAAGCTTGAAGCAAAGAATTGATAAAGCCATGTGCATGAAGATCATAGGTGTTTGATGAAGATTGATGAAGATCCACTTGAAGATTAAGTTTTAGTGTATTAAATATGAAAATAAGATGTTAAATGTAATGTTTTAGTGTTATATCATGTTGGTAGGCTATATGACATAGGTTAGATGTCTTGTGTGCCTTAATGTGTCTCTTTTAATCTGTTAAAATGGATTTTAATAGGTTAAAAGGCTTGATGTATATAGTTTCTGGTATGAATGCATTCAGTCAGTTGAATTATTTTTCAATCGATTGATTTCACTTAAGTCAAGTGAAATCAGTTGACTATACGAAAAATTCAATCGATTGTTTTCACTTAAACCAGACTATATAAGTTGTGTTTTCGAGAGTAGAGGTGCGAATCTGAGTTTTTGAGCACGAAACTTTGTCATTCTTCTCTGGAAAACTCTCTCTCTCTACAATACACAGTTGCAACTGTTGGTATCGCGCAGCGGAATGTTTGGGCGTGTGGACAAAAACCAAGAGGAGGGTGAATTGGGTTCTTAATAAAAATTGTGCTTTTAATATTTTCCCTTTTAATATCAAAGATCAATTAAAATTCTTTCCTTTATTTTCTAATAAACACAATAAAATAAAGAGAGTAGAGAGGAAGATTGAACACAAGTATTTATACTGGTTCGGATCAAAAGACCCTACGTCCAGTTGTTAATCTTTCAAAAACGAGATTAACTAAATCACTAAAATAAATACTTGTGTTCAATCTTCCTCTCTACTCTCTTTATTTTATTGTGTTTATTAGAAAATAAAGGAAAGAATTTTAATTGATCTTTGATATTAAAAGGGAAAATATTAAAAGCACAATTTTTATTAAGAACCCAATTCACCCTCCTCTTGGTTTTTGTCCACACGCCCAAACATTCCGCTGCGCGATACCAACAGCAACTCGTGGTTTGAAGATCTTGGTTGACCTTAGAGGCATTTTGGCTTGTGAGTAGCTTGAAGAACACATGTATGGCTGGCTAGGGACAACCACCATCAGGTTTGGATGTTCTTGTGCCTCTGGTTGGTTTGCTTGATGTGATTTCAGGTCTGTAAGTGTGATTCTTGTAGGGTGTGTGTCTAGATTTTTGTGTGAGTCAAAAGTGTAATCTTGGCGTGTGATTTGTAAAACTTTTAAATATAATGGAAACCAGGCTCAGGTTGTCCTGGTAAACTAGATGTAACTCTTTGATTGAGTGAACCAGTATAAAAGCAATTGTGCAATTCTCTCTCCTTCATCTCATTCACTTTGAATCTCTTTAAAAACTGAAGAAAACCAAGCAATTCGATCTTTAGTGTGATTTAATGCGTTCTTGTGTAATCTGAGGTTGTATACTTGTTAAAAATATTGATTGAAACAAGTCTTGGATGTAAAAGATTGTTGTTTGAGTTGAATTTTTGAATTCTGCATTCTGCATAAATCTCCAGTATTTTAGCCGACTGATTTGTCTTTTTAATCGACTGTTTCATAGCTCAAGAACAAATTAGTTTGGTGCTTGATTTTTTAATCGATTAAAAGTGTACTAGTTTACTACTTTTACATCCTAACTTTCCAGTCTATTTGATTCAATTGAAAAGAGATTTAAGCTTTCGAAAAAGTTTTATAAAGCCAATTCAACCCCCTTCTTGGCTTAAATCACCATTTCAAAACTAACACAAGCTTCATCCATCAATTGGCGAGCTATGAACACCGCCTAGCGATTTTTGGGCAGAACCCAGAAAAAGCGATCCAGCGAAAAACACAAATGAAAAAGGCACCCATGCTTCAGAACACCATGAAAAACACATAATTTATAAATTAAAACATGTAGTACAACTCCTTTTACCTGGAATTTTCCATTCTAAACACATTCCTAGCGTTCCTTCTTCCTCAGAAATTGCCCTAGCCTTTTCCTCTACCAATGGGAACTCTTCCTAGCCCTCTAGTTCTTCTTAGGCAACATTTTGGTGCTCTCAAAAGTCTCTCCCTAGCAGCCACCCAAATTTCTCTAATATTCCACTAATCAACCCTACTAAAATTATTTATCTAATATTCCACTAATCAACCCAAATTTCTCGGAAAATTCGTTTGTCTAGCGATAAGGGTTCACCTAGGAACCATATAATTCACAATTTTATTCTAGAAGAACTATAAGGTATGATCTTCATATTCTTGGTTCTTTTAGCTTCTTGTATCATCATGAGTCTTGAAAATATTTGTTCTTCCGTCCTTTGACTATTTGACCATATCATAGGTCTTTTGAATTGCCATAGTTCCTCTTATAATTCTTCTCGTATATTTTCCATGAATAGTCCTCTATCACATAGTATTTGATAAAAGTGTCTTAGGAAATGCGTCTAAGAAAACTTTATACAAGATTAACTCTAAATACTCAATAAACAAAGTTACCTATAAAAATTATCATATGAGCGAAATAAACGATGTTTACCTATAAAAGTTACCTATAATAACATGTATCTTTATCTATTTAATTATGTAAACTATTTATCCATTTGGTTATCTTAAATTATGATTGTAATACATATTCATTATTGGACATAAACATAATGGAGTCTTTGCGTCTATTAGGACTTTAAGGATGAAAAGTCCCCCATTCAAAAAATTTATACACATAATCCCATTCAAAGATCACAAAACCATATATAATGGGAAAGAAAATGAAGGATAACCAAATTCGTATAAACAAATCAAAATTTAAATCCTAACCACAAACTTTAGAACTTGAATTTGACAATCACCATTGAAACATCAACCAAGTAAAGAGAGTTGCAAAGCAAATGGTAAATAAATACAAAACCATCCAATAATTGAAATGCTGAAAAGAGAGAAAATTGTCGGTGCAAGAAATTCCAAATTCTAAAAGTGACCCCAAATGAATCCCTCATTTGATTCCTACTTAGCTTTTCTACCATCACGATACTACTAAGCTTCTAAACCAAAGCGTTTCTTGGGTTGAAAAGCTCATCGAATAAAAGTACTTAACTACAATTTAATCACAAAGGAAAGACCAAAAGTATATGCCATAATTGAGATTTCAAATGGACTTTTGATCCTCAAGGAGTGCAAGTTAGGTTACGGTTGTGAAACACAAATTATATTTCCATAGCTACCCATATTTTCTAAATTTTCTAAAAAAAAATTTGTGATTCTGCTTAATAAATTTGAAAAATAAGAATTTTCAATTAAGACCATTTAGACCAAAAACCAGAAACCCAACAAATATCACAATATTAGTCACGAGTGTGATAAGTAATACATCAAAAAGTCATAATTGAGTGCTTCAAAATTTCTCTATCGTATCGCTAACAATGCAGATGCGATAACATTATTGTTTCTCAGAGAAAAACTGATTTTTGATAAATTTCTTTCCTTATAATAACTTTTTGAAAATTTCTTATAATTCATTTTTTGTTTTGTTTTGAAAATAAGTGTAAGTAAACACGAGTGATCTCGTCCCAATTTGCACAGTGTTATATTAGGTCCAAAAATACACACGAATTGTAAACTAGTTTTACTATAGTTCATCCCGCATAATGATTGACTTGCCGTGTATGCATACCACTCAACCTAAACAAAATTTAAAGAATGAAATGTTATAATAATAATTTGGCTTAAATAGTCATTTGATCCTAATTTTGGTTAACTTTTTTTAATTTGGTTCTAGTTTAGGATTTGTTTTAAGTTTGGTCCTAACTTTCATAAATTTCATTCAATTAGATCATTTTTCTTAACTCCGTCTAAATAGTTAACGGAATAATGTCCATCGTGGTTCATTTTTTTGACGTGGAACACTGTTGAATGACGTGACCGTTATGTTATTGTGCTACCCTTTTTAATTTTAATAAGATAGGTTTAGGATTACAAATTTGTCGAATTGGGTTTAGGGATTCATTAAGAATTAGGGATTTCTGTAAATTGGATATGTGAGAAGACAGTGCATTCACTTCCATCAAAGATTGTTGTTCTACGCAAAAGATTGTTGTTCTACGAGAAAGATTGTTGCGTTCTATTGAAATTCTTGTTTATCTGCTTACTCACCACTTCTTCTCATGAAATCAAACCCCTTTTGTCTCGAGTAATTGTTTCTATGTTTTCTTATCTTGTGCGTTGATTTCTAGTAATAAGGTTAGTCGAGAAAGGGAAAAGAAGTAAATTGCTTTGGATTTTGAAGTCTCTAGTTTCATGTTTGCTTCTAAACTATAGCTTGTCAGTTTTTTTTTTTAATAGCTTTTCATGGGTGCGGGACGGGTTTCTACCAAAATTGAAGAACGAGTCTTGTGAATTCACGGGGTTGGAGAAAGAAAGGGAAAGTTTTGATCTTTTTGGGTGCAGATAAACAATTTTTGTCGTTACCCATTTAAGTTGAAAGTCTTAATTCACATCAATTGGTGTTTATGATTGATAAAAGCTATTAAAGTGAAATAAGTGGCCAATGGAACACGGTTTGAAAAGAAAGTCTCCAGAAAATGGAGACAATTCACACTTAAACGGTTTTTCTCTGGATGACCTTAATGAAGATCTCTTAGAGAGGATCCTTTCATGGTTACCAACTTCCTCCTTCTTTCCGCCTTACTTTTGTCTACAAGAGATGGAAATCAACTATTGCTTCTATGAGTTCCAAGCTTGCCTACTCACACATTTCCTCAAGAGATCCATGGTTTCTAATGGTTTCTCCCAACCTCAACCACTCTATTGTCTTTGACACTACTGAAAACAGTTGGAAAAAAACTCAATCACTTGCGTCTTCCTCTCGAAGACTCTAACATAAACTACATGCATGTTGTAGCATTTGGTGGCCTGGTTTTCTACCGTAAACTCTTAGGAAACTTTGTTGTATGCAGTCCAGTCACAGGATCCTGCACTGAACTCCCTCCATTACATTTCCCCTCAGAAAACCATCCTCTCAATCTCGTTGTGATGAGTACAACTCTTAGAGATCAAATCTCATACAAGATTGTGTTAGTCTTCGATGAACTCTCTAATCTTTTGTTCAAAGTCTATGACTCAACCTCTTGTTGGGAAGATGATATTGCACTGAGGAGACAAGCATAGTAAAATAACGACCACGTCATTCAATAGTGCTCCACGTCACAGAAATGAACCACGCTAGACACTGTTCCGTTAACTATTTAGATGGAGTTAAGGAAAATTATCTAATTGAATGAAATTTACAAAAGTTAGGACCAAATTGAAAACAAATCCTAAACTAGGACCAAATTGAAAAAAGTTAACCAAAATTAGGACCTAATGACTATTTAACCCTAATAATTTTGTTTTAATATTTCACAATTTATTATATCCACATTAAAATACATATATCAAAGTTAAACTTTTTATGAATAAGGAAACATAAAAGTAAATTATCATCTAAGTTTCAAAAGAACTATAACAATCAATCAATGTTAAATACATACAAAAGAACTAATTTACAAAAGTATGTAAGGACCCAAAAAATAACAAAATAAATAAAAATAAAAGAATAATATCTAACTTAAATATTAAAATATGATAAATATTTTTTGATAGATTATGCACAACTCTACTCAATTATTGCACATAATGTGAATTATGCCAACAAATCTAATAAACAGATAAACAGAATATATACTCAATATGTACCATAGTTTCTCACAAAGAACGAGCCCAACATCCTATCCATCATTGAGTTAGATATGTAACATTAACTAGCATATAATATGAGTCATTTTAAGTTAAAAAGACTCATATCACATGAAAACCAAAAAGTATTGTAATGACAAAATTCAATAGAAGAAAAGTTATATAAATCATTTTGATTTTATTAAATATTGTTTCAGTCCCTTAATTTAACAAAATTATTTTCTTCGTCCTTCAAAAGATCTCAAAATGAGTCCTCAAAAAATTGAAAATATTTTTTTTAGACTATTAAAAAATAATTATAGAAATTATTTCTAAAAGTTATTGTTGGCCTATTTATTTCTTCTCCATTAGTATTGTCACAAATCGAGCATTAGTTGTACGATATGAACTGTATGAACTTGTAAGCAAATCGAACGGTCATCACAACCATTTGATCGGTTGATGCTAACTAGACGACTTGAAATAGGAAAACTACCAATTAAGATTTCTAATCACGATTAAGAAAATTAGATCATAATTAAACATGCCCTAATCAATAACCCATTACAAAATTTATAAATAAGAGTCCATGTAAAGTGATAGTTTACGTTCATTAATTATATATTTAATACATGTCGATCTGAATTGAACTAATAACTTTGGCATCACAAATCTCTTACAAATATCCATAATCAATGTTGGCGGATAAAATTAGACAACAATAATAATCCATCCACACAAACAGTAGGGGACCTTAGGACCTTATTGTGGACATAGGGGGCTAATGTTTTTTGAATCGGACTAATGTTTTTTCATCAAAATTGAATTTGTGAATAAGGATAGTTTATTTTGTTGGTTTAATTGACATAATCCTAATATAAATTTTGGTGAAATTATTTTGTTCCGCTTTAAGAAATTTAACAAAAAATATCAAATTGTATCAATTTCAAAAAAAAAATTAAAACCAATTTGAAAGTAAAAAATATTAGACGGCCAAATTAATATTTTTAGACGACCAACTTAATACTCTTTAACAAAAAAATAAATTAAAAAATAATTCAACTAAAATTTGGACACTCCACCGTAATGACCGAAATCCGCCATTGCACACAAAATAACCGATCAATCTCGTAAACTTGAGACAGTAATAAGGTTGAGAAATTCAATATTTAAATATTTTAACTTAGAACTAATTAAGTGATTATTTTAACGCATATGATAATAATCTGTCTGGCTATCTCTTCTACAAATATCCGTACTCAGAATCCAGTATTTCTTTTATTTTAATTCACTAATAAAATAAGTATATGATCAAAATCTACTACGATATAATGCACATAAATATACTCATTTAAACTATATAAAATAAAAAGCACAGTGTGATTAATCATTCAGAAGAATGTCTAAGTACACTTTTGTCCAAATATATCATTTCTTTTTCACAGACCTTCTGACTATATTTTATCTACCTACACTTTGGCTTGTTCCTAATTCTTTTATTTCATCAGAGACTGCACAATAAATTAAGTTGTTGACTTTTCATTTTCTCTAATTAATTTTACAGTTTCAATGATTATCATTAAACTTTAAACTATATGAATAAATATGCATTATCTTGGTGGATTTTAGCACGAGCTAGTGGGAAAATACTACATGGTGGGCCACTCTCTAATATAGTGGTTGTGTTGCGAAGGTTACTGACATCTTATAATTATTTAAAGACATCTTAGAATTATTTAAAGTGCGATCGTTTAAAAAAAAAGTTAAAATATTTATTGATTCCAATTTTTATAAAGTTTTGTTAAATAAATTTTAATTTTAATTTTGTATTCAAATAAGACTTAATTTTTGTCAATTTTATTCAATTGAATCTTTTTTTTAACATCACTTAAATCATTAACGACCATGAACAGTAAATACTACGTGTCACTTCGTGATTTTTATTTATTTATTTATTTTATTTTTTTTGAATTTTTTTTTATTGCTAGTATTGATAATTTTTCAAAATTCAGGGGTACCTTCCCAAATAAATAGATTTGAATCTTTAAAATAGTTAAATATAATTAGATATAAGTATTAATAAGATATTTTGTATATTTTTTGTGTTAAAAGTAGTGATGGTAAATAAAATATTTATTTTTAAATGATTTATTTAATTAAAAATATTAATTCTTATTTTTCTTTTTCATCATATTTTTTATAAAGCGGCTTTTGAAAAAAGTAAAGCTACGTTTTTATTTACCTTTTATAACAACTTTATTAAAAATATATTCTTTTTCTAAAATTAAAGTTTAAACAAATATATGAAGCGTCCCATTTAATAAATAAGTTTAATTAAATGAAACATAACATAGAGTATAAAATAAAGAGCAATGTCACGGAGTATAATAATCACTCCTTACAATTATCCAAAATACTCATAGAGAAGACTAAGGCACACCATGATGCAATTAAACAAAACGAAATGTAATAGTTTTATTGTTGATCAAAGTCCATAGGCAATAGTGCCTACAGAGAGTACTTGAAGGGATGAGATCCAACACAAGAGGGGGCTACACTATAGAGTCTCCATAACCATGGTGACCACTAGGGATTCCTACATCTGCTCACATTAATAAATTGATGATCATCGCAAAAGGAGAAAATCATACACAAAACACACAAGCAAATAGAAAAGGTAAGCTAGAGTATAAATCAGTTTAACATGTTATGGCACACGAACACTTAAAACAAATCATAAACATGCAACAAGATAAGCAAACAACCATGTGATAGCTAACAAGCAAGACTCTAAGATTCAATTATCCGGATACATATAATTAGTCAGATTCACTGGATGTTTGCACTTACGGTGGTCTCTACTGCTCTGCAGAGCCATTGCCAATGGGTTTCACCCTACCATGCACAAGGTTAGCCTTCAAACGTCTAAGGCCATTATCCTGCCAAAGACTAGGGCCTCTTGCTACTCTCACCACTTGAGTCAGTACGCTCTACGTGAGACTAACTAACTCTTTAGAGCTTTAGGATGCAATCTTTACTTGAATCCTTACTTAATTATATACGCTAAGGCACCACCACAAAACTTTACTAAGAGTTTCGTGGAATTACGTCCATTACATGAGGCACCATCATGAGCACTCACCAAGAGGGTCATGGAATTACGTCCAACTCATACCATAACCATGCTTCACAAACCAACCATAGATTTATCATGCATATCCATCTCATGCCTATATTCAACCAACCATCCAATCATGTTTCACACGCATAATCATGCCAACTCATCAATTCCAGCCCATAAACCATTTAATACATGCATATTCACACAATCCATGCTTTAGATAGAGCAATTCAATTAATCATGTGACCATCACCAAAAACAAAGAAGAAAACAACACTTGAGCACATCCCTGCCCAGTTCTCGCTGAGGCGAGCTCCTTTTGCCTAGGCGAGAACTCGAACAGTAGAACAGTGGGACTTTCATGTTTTCTCGCTTAGGCGAGACCTCCTCGCTTGAGCAAGACGAATTCTCGCTCAAAACTGGAGTTTGTCGCCTGAGCGACATCTCGCACAAGCACCAAGGAGGGTTTTTGATACTCTCGCTTGGGCGAGACTCGCTCGCCTGGGCGAGACTACCATATTTCCTCCACTGTTCACGCATGCCAACAGATTCTTCAAGAGCAATGCACAATATATTTTCATACAACTGTAAACACCATACAATCACCAAAAGCACGAAACAGAACCACAAGCCAGCAAAATAAATTAAAAACGCGAAACCCTAGCTTCCCTTACCTGAACAGAGGCTAGTAGACAACGGTAAACACCAAACACTGAGCACTACAGATATGAGAACAACTTTGTGAGTTGAAAATAGTAATACTAGAACAATGAGTAGGTTACCCAGAGGAACCCTAGCTGGAACCACGAAAAAAGACAAGCGGAAGAATAGAAAGCATGAGTCGAGAACCAACTTACTTGGAACAAAAAATGGAGTTGAGTTAGCTTGACAAGGAATAGAGTCTAAACCCTAGCAGAGCTCATTGTTGCAGTTCTAAGAGGGAAGAGGGGGAACAATATTCTAAAAAGTGGGCAGAATGAGAGGGTTAAAACTGATTTAGGAGTTTTGAGCACCCTATGGGTCAGCCTTAGGCCCAACATATTAGGATATACTTTTAAACATTAAGGACAGAAAATAAGTGGGCCTTACAATACCAATTGGTAATTTTAGTTAAAAATAGTTCTAATATTTTACTAAAGTTTCAAAGTGCAATATTTTAAATAAAAACATAAATGAAACAGAATCAATAAAAATAGGTTATTTCTTTTTTTGAAGAAAATTATCAACAAAACGGGTCTCATGTAGGGATGTCAAAAAAATCCGTACCCGCGGGTATCCGCGGATAAAACCCGCAACGGGTAGGAAATGGATATTAAAAATGGATACCCGCTACCCGCGGGTATGGGTATTTTTGATACTCGCATGTTAACGAGGCGGGTACGGGTATCATAGTATCCGTACCCGTGGATACCCGTACCCGCTAAACTTTACCTTATATATATATATTAGTAAACAACATTATGAGTCTTCATCCAATAATGGTGGTCAGATTCTTACCCCACAAATGAGTAAATTACTTCCATATACTGTGGAGGTATTGATGTGTCTCTAAGACTGGTTATGGACCAACATGGAAGGTAATGAAATTAACACTTTTACTTAGATATTTTAATTAAGTGATTG
>Ga0214545_1007727_pt1 | contig 17733 bp, 17 predicted proteins | sample CNSS4metaG_FD_160064 | JGI IMG/M metagenome (GOLD analysis project Ga0214545, IMG submission 160064) | Root nodule microbial communities from cowpea collected in UCLA plant growth center, Los Angeles, California, USA - CNSS4 | ecosystem: Host-associated > Plants > Roots > Nodule | place: USA... | reverse complement strand
TATTTTGATTAATTTTGTGTTTTAAAATAGGTTTCTACATTAACATCCCAACTCAATGAAATGAAGGCAATGGTTAATTTTTTGGTACAAAATTATCAAGGAGAGTTGCCTCGTGATTTTACTGTGCCTCATGCACCAACGGTAATATTTAAAACTTGATTAAATTAATATATGTTTGATATTATTATTTGGAAAGTTATTAATTATCATTATTTTTCATATGTTAGGTATCTGATCAAGGAAGTGTTCCTAACGAAGAAACAAATGATCAACATCCAACACCGCATTAGATGATATTTTTCGTTTACTTTTGAAATTTGTCAACAAATATGCTTCTAGGAAACTTTTGGTTAATTTTGGTTTTATTGTAGGTAGATAGTGCATTGCTTATTATGTCATTGTCATTCAAATGCTACCTCTCCAACACTTATTATGTTAAGAGCATTATGACTGCTATTTCTATTGGTACCATTTGAATGAATATTTGTATTGATTGCTTATTTTGAAGTGGCATTGAAGGTTTTGCTTATTTGTATTGATTGATACCAAAATGTTAAGTAATAAATAGGAAATTTTATAAAATAAGGTTCTTTTCGTACTCAAATAATTAATTAAACAAATCAATTATCAGGAAAGTACAACTTTAGCATTATAGCAATGCCATAATAATATGAGCACTAACCTTTTGGTATTAACAGGGGTTTTCGAGGAATTAACGGGGGTTTTCGGAACCCCAGGCATTATTGGAGTTTTTGTAAACCCCATGCATTACTGGGGGTTTTTGGAACCTCATGCATTACTGGGGGTTTTCAGAACCCCGTGCATTACTGGGGGTTTTCAAAACCCCAGGCATTAACGGGGGTTTTCGGAACCCCAAGCATTAATGGGGGTTTTCGAAACCCCAGGTATTAATGGAGGTTTTTGAAACCCCCAATAAGTTGCACTACTTCTAGGGGTTGCTAAAAACATCCGGTAATCCGTTAGCCACGCTTGCACTTCCAGGGGAATCTCAAACCCCTGGTAAAACCATTAGTGGGGGTTAAAAACCCCAGAAACACCATATATAACCCCCGCTAAAAACAATTATTTTTGTAGTGATCATAGCCTAAATGAAAAAATATTTATTATTTTAGTTGAAAGAAAAGGAAATAAATTGTACATGTATATTTATATAATTATATAAATAAAACGGTTAATGAAAAAAAGATCAAGGTTGTTTCAATTTTGTTGGTTAAGATATATTAAAATATACATCTTTTATATAAAACCTTAAAATCATGATTTTGATGGATTATGGCTCCGGATGAGTTATAATAAAAATATATATATATATATATATATATATATATATATATATATATTCTTTTCTGAACTAGGTGCTCTAACCCCTCCTTCTTGAAATGGACTATCTCCAGACCAAGTTGTAAATGCCATGCATTGTTCAGGAGTTATGTATTGAAGAGGTTGTTTCATTGTTGTTGAGTAAAATTATAAAGGATGAATTGAAGAGGTTGGTTCATTGTTGTTTGATGCTAGTTGTTGTCGCACGTATGAAATACGTGACTCAATGGACTATAGGGATTCTTCAAGCTTTTTGAACTGTTGGTTCTAATGTTGTGCTCGAGCTGTGGGATGTGGCTCAGGAGCAGGACATTGCATGTTTTTCAATGCATTGGTGTAGTTGGCCTGGATATATGCTTTATTAATTGGCAACCTCAGCTTCTTCCTTGGGTGGGAAGCATTTTGCACAACTCTATGATAAGGCTTAGAAAGGCAAGTGGCTTGGTTGTCCCTCTAGACGTGGGTTTTGATAATGTAATTTTGAATATTTCCTCTGTAATCATGTCAACCACATCCAAAAGGTAGCCTTACATGATGCAGAAAATCAGTTAGGCTTGAAGAATTGTGAGGCTTGATACATGAGAGTTGGGAATGACGTTGGCAAATAGGATTGTCATCCAGGTTTGTGTGATTGTTCTCATGCTAACACTTAAGATCTTTTTTAGGTTTTCCACTTCTTCCTACCTCAAAAGTCTTTCCAGGTACACACCAAGAGGTCAATGAGACTCTATAGACTGACATCCTTCATTAAGCTATGAAATTCCTCTCTTTCTTCCTCAAACATGGCTCCACTAGCACTCAGTAGCTCCCAAATCGTATCTCTATCTATAACACCTTCTTTCCTCCAAGAAGCATGATCTTACCTATTTAGATTTTTGCTTAAGTGGATAAGCATTGGCATAGAACTCCCTCACAATCAACTCATTATAATGGTTTGCAGGTTTGGTCAGCTTCTCCCATCTCTTTGCTCTATCACCTCGTGAATTCCTCATATTCACCTTCTTGAATTTCCACTCTCCTTTTAGCCAAGATTGATCTTTCCTCTAGTTGAGCAAACCTCAGTTGTTTGGCCTTGCTAAGGAATTTGAATTTGTCATGTCTCTCCTATCCTGGTGAACGCATTCCTTATGTAAGGAATTCATTTTGGGTGGTTTGTTATGCTCAAGCCCTTCTCCTACTGATTCACAAGTTGGTTAAGTAGGAGATGCCACATCAATTTGGGCTTTTTGCCTTTTAGATATGGGAGTGCTTTGTTGAGTTGGAGGTGTAACATCTTGGTCGGCTATTACTGATTTAAATAAAATTAAAAAATAATAAGAAACAATAAATCTGCCATTACGAAACCTCTTTCCCGAAGTGCGGGAAAATTTAAGATTTATTAAATCGCTGAAATCAAAATCCAAAAGTGGTCCATAACAAAACATGTTCCAACATTGTTTTAATCAAAAAATTACAAAATAGTCAAAATAGTAAAACAGTTCCTGAAAGAACCCTAATCGATAGCCCCCACTCCAACATTAAGCATCACCAACACCACCTGAAATATCATCGTCAAACACACACGGAAAGGGTGAGCTAAAAAAAAAGAAATAATAAGCATCACAATGTAAACCTACATCCCAACTTATTAAATTAACCCAACACTCCTTCGGAGAACCTTCATCCTCTGACACTAGAAATCACGGCCACTACCATGTACATCTAGAATTTACACACTCTGGTAATGGCCTTAAGATAACACTTGTTGCCACGATCCACCACTCTCGTTTCCACTTCTACAAGCCACCACTCATAGATCACACGTGCGGAAATATCATGTTACGAACCACCATCCTTAATGCCAAGTGGAGCTCCCCAATACGAACCACAATCCGTATTCTCAACACAAGATTCCCAACATCATAGGCCACTACCCGTGATTGCAAATCAAGTGGAGTCAACCAATACGAGCCATAACTCGTATGCTCACACTGGATTTCCAATATCACCAGGCCAATACCCGCGATCGCCACATGTTTACCATCCATTCTAAGCTACAACTCATGAATGGGCCTTAGCACGTCGTATACCCAAAGCCATTACCATAAGTCGTGTAAAACTCTCAATATCGTTAACCTGACCTATACAAGATCAGTACACACTCAACCTGGTTCAAGGGATTTCAATGCTTCCATGAACCTGCCCGCTCGTGATCCAACTCTACGAACCTCCCTGCTCACAACAACTCTTAAGTGTGAGCATAGAACATATGAACCTGCCCACTCGTATCCTCACACAAGAGTATCATTAATATGAACCTCCCCGCTCATATTAATCATGCGTTCCATAACCAAATCACGAACCTACCCGTCCATGATATTGTCAAGCATATCTTGGCCTAGGTTCGACATTTCAAATAAGCAACATGCAACAAAAACAACCAAAACAGCAATTGCATCCTGTGCTATTGCTTGGCACTGCCTAAGCGCGGCCAGGTGAAATTCTAGCACAGACCGCCTGATAGTCTCATCATGCCACCAGGTGCCGCTCGCTCTAGAGACTTCCCTGGTTCACATATTGCCTAACGGTTCTAACACAGACCGCTAGTGGCTACACTGGTAGCATGAAACTAATGGTTTTCGGCACCATAGAACAAGTTCTAATGTAATAGGCATGCAAAAACCACTTCCAAAATCCAAAATACATGTTCAAATAATTCAACATGACTCAAAATTTCACTATCACACATCATGTACATCCATTATATATATTCACATGTATTCACCAATTTAAAATCATACCAACAAGCTAACACATTTTCCATAACCAATTCGTCATTCAAACTTAATCTTTAGTTCTAAACCATATATGCTAAGAAATAGAAAGCTACTTTTACTATGTATATATATAACTTTACTACACCTTCATAAAATGTATTAGAAACATTGAACCCATAGTTGTCTCTTTCCATTTTGATACACATGATGAAGACATTCTATTGTGATTTCTTGTCTTGTACATTAATCATTGCCCAAAACAAAGTAATTATACACCAAGACCTCACAAAGCATCATCCTATCCCCATTTCATATAATGTTACTAAAAGAATAATGCCTCGAATGCCAAACCAAATCAAAACTTAATAATTAAAAACCATACCCGTAAAGCCTTCTACTATAATATCATAGAATATATAATGATAAAAACACCAAATCAAAGAAAAAGCCATATCCAACTTGCAACTGCCCTAAAAAAACCATTCCTCGAGTTGCCAAAATCATTTAATTCTTTGCAGTTAAACCAGACGAAATAAAACCTTAATACCAAAATGTATAAACCATGGCCACATTTAAGAAAACTAAAACCGGAAGTTCAAAACCAATAACCAATGATTTTATCTTTAAATAACCATGTACAACTTAACACGTGTTGCAACAATTTTGAGCCCAAATAAAATACTAATTTCATATACATAATAATTCCACCACTTAATTAAAAAGACATTCAATTTGCACTAAATAAAGTATTGGTGTTTTATATTCTGCATAAATCAATGTTTTCACCTTAATATAAGAATTTCTATATAATATCCATATAATTCTTCACCTCATTGCCACTAGAAATCAATTTCTAATTTTATAATACTATAATAATATAATATGTTTTTATCGTACATTCAATTCATGTAATAATTCTATAATACCCATACAATATGCTCTTATATAATTTGTAAACTTTACTCACCATAACCCATTCTTCCTTAAAGTAAAGTTTCATTACCGATACCCATAATTAAAACTTAAACCCCTAACTTCTCCTTTGCATGTAAATGCTAATATCACAAGATATCTCTAAACAAAAAAGAAATTAAAGAAATTGTTGACTCCGAACGATAGAAAAATAAGAAAAATTATAAATAAACAATTTTGAACTACACCTGACGATAGAAATTACTACAAAATCAAAATATTCAAAACTGATTTTTAAACAACATCACCATCACCAAGGCGACTCCTTCTTGCTCTAGCCTTCTTGTTACGAAGTTTCTCAATGCTCAGAAAATTCCTGAGCATGTGCCTCCTTCCCCCTCTCATTTTTCAGCCATCTCTTTACCTAATTTTCCTCCCTCTATTCTTTTAATTAGGTTAATTAAAAAATGAATCTTCACCTACCCAAAATGCCACTAAAGCTAAAAATAAAATAATATAATTTTGCTCTAGCATATGCACAACCATCAAGCCATCACATTTTTCTTAGCATTTCATGCACAATGCTTTATAATTTCGTATTCCACAACCATGCATGCAAACAAAGTAATTAAATAATAAAATTAGCACACTATGAGCATGCATAAGACTTGAACCTAAGTCCTCTCAACAACATCCAACACGCTCAACCACTTAAACTATCATTGTTCCTTGTCATAACTCTCCACACTAATTACTATAAAGATCCTTTCAGTTGCATTTATATTAAATAAATAATTATTTATTTATTTAATTTTCTTGGGTCTTATAGGTAGTGGTGTTCTTTGCCTCTTTTTTGGCCTCCTAATTGGTATTTTCTCAGGCCCCTTCTCCTTCTCAAGCCCATGCCTCTTCTCATGCCTCTTGATTGGAATTTTATTTGGCCTTTGATCTTGTTTTTGCTTCGTCTTTGCTTCTGCCCTTGGAGAGGACTTTGGCTAATGACGTCTTCTTTGTGGAATTGGTGCAGGAACCTTAGGGGTTGTCCTAGTGGATGATCCATCAGTAGATTCCACATTAATTGGGGTTTGCTCCTTGGTCATTCCTTTCCCTTTGCCTGAAGCTGCAATCCTTTGGATTTTCCTTGGTGTCATTTTGCACAAGTCAAACACGAAACATTCAGTCCATAATCCAGATTATGTCACAACTAGGGTAGTGTTTTCCATTCATCCAAATAAACTTTATAATGCAGCTTTGCTCATCAATGTACATGCATGTGGATAAAAATGTGATCTTTAAAGCTTAGATGAACATGCATGACTGAAAACACTCAATCCATGTTTTGATCATTCCGAGAATCAATTTTTCTTTGAAAATGGGGATTCAAAACTCAGGCAAACTCTGAACACAATGCATTGTCATTGAAAATCAAGATCAAAGTTCCTTTTTGTAGCACTGGCTCATGGGTTAGGCTTGAGCGAACCCTAAGCATAAAGATTGATCTAGAGATGATGAACATATTGAAATAATTTTTGTTACTTGGATGCTTATGAATGCAATGCGGATGAGGGTTTTGATTTTTTTGATGTAGAGAACTCAAAGAATTTGGGTGAATGAGAGTTGAGAGAGTGTACAGAATGAGTGGAAGGTAGTAGATTTTAAATAGGTGAGTTTCAATATATATATGCTTTAGTTTGGAAATTTAAACTCCACCTCTTTAAACTCCCACATTTTGTGGTTGAGCACCAAAATTTGGAGCTCAAGCCAAAAATAGTTAAATTCAGTTAAAGCTTTGTTTCACTACCCTATGCACTTTCTTCCAATAGACCTCAATCAATATATCCTAAAAACTATATGCATCCTAAATCTAACAATTGAAAACATATATGCACACATAAACTTAATTTATATGCTTTCTAACAGTAAGAATTAAAAAACAAATACACATATATAAACAACTTGGGGTGCCTCCTAAGAGCACTTATTTAATGTCTTATAGCTCGACGTCTTTTTCGTTTTAGTCCTTGAATGTGAGGGTGACATTTCTTTCAAAGTCTCCACCATGATAGATCTTTGATAGAGGTCGTACCCCACCAAATTAAAACAGATAAAATGCAGTATATGAAAGTGAACCAAGTCGTCTCCCAATGACCAATATTTTTGTCCAAAGTTTCAATTTCCAGATTCAAACACAACAACACAGGGGGGATGGGGGGTTTGGTAGACAAATTTAGAATTTCAACACAACAACAAAACGTAATTACAATTTTTGATTAAACAACCTCAAAGACAGTAGTGATTCCTTGCTTCAAATGAAATTTCACCCATCACAAATTGCAAACTGAATTGGTTTCGTTATTCCTCATGAACTCACTATTAAACAACTAAGCGGAGGTTAACCACGAATTCAACATGCAATTAAGCAATACAAGCGTTCATGGATTTGTCAAAGTTCATTAAGCATGAAAATCAACTAAAAATGAGTTTCCCACTCTGAAAATTAAGCAAATTCAGATTGTATTCTTCAATTAAAACGCAAACACAAATCCATAATGGAGAAACAACAAAACCCACCGAACAAAACATTAATCTCAAGGTTTCATTTCATTCTTTGGAAAGGAATCAATGCGAAAACTTAGTTCCTCATGGAATCCGAATTAGGGTTCAACAGAATTTGCAATTCAACAATTCAAATGACTTCAAATTGATGTAGAAAACTTAAAATGGTGCAACAAACGAAAATAAGCAAGGAGAAACAGGGAAAGAACCAAAACAACCAACAAAAACGAAAATGCTTCAATATAAATGTTACCTAAGGTGTACAAAACGTGAAAAATTAGCCTGTGCCTCCATGGGTCACCTTCCAAAGCTTAAAAACATCAAAAATGGAGGTTGGAGAGAATGGAGAAGAAGAAGAGTGCGGTTGCATGAAGGAGAAGACCTAAATTTCGTGGTCACATCAAATCTACCACTCATATTTACAAAATTGCCATTATGGGCTGCATAATTATAAAAATGCCACTACTAGGCCTCACATGTTGGCCCATTCACTCAGATGACGTGAAAATGACGTGGCAATGATGTAGCGACTCTCTTCAACTGAATATTAATGTCCAAGCTCTAAAATTTGCTTCACCCAAATACCTAAAAATAATTAAAAACGAAAATTAGGCCAAATAATGTGAAATTAGTCTAAATTCGGAACAGTAACCTAATAAAGCCCAATATATGAAAACACATTAAAGATGAACAATTAAGCACCAGACAACTGTCAAATGGGAACACAAAGGCTAGTGGAATGGAGAAAAATAATGACTCATCAATCTTCAATCTCTGTCCATTCACAATCGAGCTCTTGTTGGTTTAGGATCTTCTATTTCATTACCTCCATACGGTCTAACATTTTTTACATTGAATGGTCCAAACCACTTTGATCTAAGTTTTCCTTAGAAAAACTTGAGCCTTGAATTGAATAGTAGAACTGGTTTCCCTTGTTTGAATTCTCTTTTCAAAATCTTCTTTTCATGATATTTCTTCACTTTGGTCTTATAGATCCTAGAAGATTCATAGGCTTGCAACCTTAGTTCTTCCAATTCGTGAATCTGCAACTTCCCTCTTTCATCATAATATGACATTTTCCCCAAATTAAGACTGAATTGGTCTCCACACATCTCGATGATTTTCTCAATTGGATCTAGAAAGATGGAAAGTATACACCTCTGAAAAGTTGTTGGAGCATTGCACTAGTCAAATGACATTTTTTTTTGTATGTGAAGATTGCAAATAGACAAGTAAAAGTTGTCTTCTCCTGGTCCAATGGATCCATTGTAATTTGATTGTAGCTTGAGTATCCATCTAAGAAGCAATAATATGCCTTTCCAACAAGCCTCATGATGAGATCATATTTATGCCCTTATTTAATGTTTAATTTTGAATTTTTTATTGCATTTTGGTTCTTAAAAGTTTGATTTAATTGGGATTTCCTATAATTGGGTTTATTGAGCATGAGATACAAAAACATGTTAAAAATAGTTTTTTAGTTGCATAATTGTTTTTTGGGTATTTTTAGGTGTGTTATTGCAGCTCCAGGTAAGTTGAGCTCATGGAAGTGTGAAAACAATTTGATTAAAGCTTCATGACACCTTAATGATAAATCAAGAATAGAAAATTATCAAAATCACAAAAATCCAAGCCAAGCATTTCATGAAGACGGCAAGAAAAGTTTGAAAAAGTGAAGAAGTTTGGCTAAGCAAAGAAGAGGAAACGGGCAACAAAAATTGGACCTTGCAATTTTCTCTTTCTTTTTCAAGAAGAAGGGCTTTGATAATTCATAAATATTTATGATAAAAGATAATTCGGGAAAATATATCTTTAGATATTTTATTTGATATTTTTAAATAATTATCTTATTGAATTATATCATAAAATATCAAAAGATAATAACTACCAAATCGTTTTAAATATGACAAGATCTTCTTGAATCTTTATAGATCTCCACAACAAACAAATATATCTTGAAGATATTGAATTATTTAGAAGATAATTGGAGGAGATTATAAAAAGGAAAAAAATGGAAATTAGATCGAAATTAAGTTGTTGAATAATTAATTAAAGATTTTTTATTAATTATCTTTGATATATCTCAAAATTATCAACCAAGAAAATCTTCCAAATATTTTAGAAACTCATAAATTTTTTTAATTATTTTAGAAATATTATATCAAAAGATAAAAGATTTCAGCAACACATTATATAAGATTCAAGTCAATTCAAGGCCTATATAAAGAGACCAAAGGAAAGTAGAAAGACAAGCTCGACACTTCGGAGTTTAGAAACCCTTAGGGGGGGGGGGCTAAGTTCTTCCTCTGTCTCCACTCCCTTCTATTTTTTTTTTTTTTTTTTTTTATTTTGCATTCCATGGAGTGCTTAACTTCTTAGGTTAATTCCATTGTAATTTCATTATGGATTCTGAGGTTAAAATGAAATAATTTCTTTGTTCTTTTTATTATTGTTGAGGTTTTAATTTGTCTATGTCTTTTATCTTTGAATCACATGAAAAGTAATGGTTTTTACATCATAGCTAATTAGTGAAATGTTTTAATCTATATGCATATCAATCCTGAGTTCAAAGATTTTTAATTTTAATTGAGAATTTACTATGATTAAATTTAGAAACTTTCATGTGATTGAATGAGTTTTTGCCAATGATTGAGAATGTAGTTTGATTAGAGGTGAAAACTTTAACTAGAATTAATCAAGAATGTACTTTGGTTAATTAGCTTTTTGCTTGATTTTAGAGGTAAAAGAATGAACATGATTAAGGATAATAATATTTAATTGAGAATGTACTTTGGTTAAATTTACTATGATTAATCTACAAAGTTCTTGCTTTTGATTGAGAATTTACTTTGGTTAATAGTGAGAACGCCAACAAATTAATTGAGAATTTACATTGATTAATTTGTAAATCTACAACAATAATTAATTGAGCAATAATCTTTAAATAAGCGATGATGGATCTATTTTGAAAAAGTAGTAGAATCAATCTATTTTTCTTCATCATTATTTTTTTATCTTTTTAAAATTTTATTTCTATATTCCTTATTTTATTTGATTAACCATTTTGTATAGTTTTTATAACAACTAATTTGTTAAAAATCAATTTCGCGTTCATTGGGAGACGACTTTGGGTTACTTTACCCTTTCTATTTTGTTGGCTACTTTCTTAACAATACTGAAAATGTTATAGATAAGTAGTATTAATTTGATCGCGTTAACAACAACATTATCAAATTTGGCACCATTGCTGGGGAACACGATTAGAATTGTTATCATTTAGTTCTTATTTTATTTTATTGTTTTTATTTTTGTATATCACTAACATTTTTTCCTTTATTTTTGTTTCTAACATTTATCTTTTTTCTTTAGTTATTTTAATTTTTTTAAGCATAATTTTTGTTGGGAAATTTGTGAAACTAGTTAGGGAAGGATCTGGCTAAGGAAAGATAAGGTACTTAAGTTATCCACTGAGACACACCTCTCTTTCTTGGAAGTCTGCTCAACAAGCTTTCAACTTATTTCTTTTTATTAAACATGTCTCAAAAATGCAAAATCATTTTTTATATGAAAATAATCAACAATGTGATTTTCAAATGAACGATGATTACTATCCACAGCAACCACATGATTCAAATGGTTATCAACAACACATTTTCGCACCTACTTTTGCACCTGATATAAGTAGGTTAACTATACATCAATTTAATTATCTATGCCCTAGATCATCTTTTTTGGAATGTGAGCAACCACTATATCATGAGCAACAACCATATTGTGAGTATTCACTCCAGCCCTCATATGTTCCCTTTGGTTCTCAACAACAACATGCACCATCACAACAAGTTGCACCAATCAATGGACCATCCTATAGGCAAGTTGTGTTATTAATAGATGGACTGATAGAGAAATTAGACACCATAGATGAAAGGTTGCGAGCTTATCAACGATGCAAAGATATTGAACAAGAATGGTATAGAAATGATAAAGTATTATACGACGTGATGGAGGATGCAAGTAACAACAAATTTGTAGAATTACTTTGTACTTTGTGAGATTATTAACTTTTTACTAAGTGAAACTTTTAAACAATATGTCTCATAAGAAATCCACCAAAAATATTTCCCTGCTTTCAATTAAACATATTGACATTGAATTTTTAGGATTTAATTTATAATTATAATTCTGGAAAAATAAAAGTCATGTTGATATGAGTGGTTTGTTTCTATGATTTGCTAATTGAGTTGATTTGAGAAATTACTTGATCAAATCTTTTGTGAAAGAGTTTGACCTTGTGAGTCTTGAGCCTTAATGTAAAGGATGGACCACCACATGTTCCATTCCTATTTTTCTTAAGTGACTTGCTTATGTTTTATTTATACTTAAATATTTAGCTTGATTCTTTTGTATTGCATCTTTTAGGCGAATATGCATGATTTGATATGATTGAGGCATTTCTTGTTTTTAGCTACTTGGTCAAATAAGCTCATCTTGATATTAATCCATTGGTAGCCCCTTTAAGCTTTTAAACATCTTTTTCTTCTTTTAAGCCTATTGCATAACCATGAAAAGAAAAATACCATATTTTACCTCAGGAAGAAAGAAATGAGCTAGTGGATTGTGTTAATGATTGAGGAATTAAGTGTGTGGGCGAGTACCTCACCCACAAATTAATAAAAATGGCAAAACAGAAGAAGAAAAAATGATGAAAGAGTTTTGAAAAAAGAGAGTAGAAAAATGATTCTTTTGTCAAACAGAGCAGAAAAAGAAAAAAAATGGTTGTTTTTGAAATTATGCTCCATTATTTTTTCTATATTTTAATTTTAAAAACCCAAAAGTCCTAAAATTTTTCCTACCTTTGCCTTGGCCCCAGTATAACTTGTGAAAAGTTCTCATGATCTTTGAATGCATATTTTTTGAAAGTTTGTGAATATTAGAGTCTTGTTAAGTACTAAGAGTGCTTACTTCATGAGTATTTTGAGTGAAAACACAAGCCAAAACACTTGAGCAAATTTTGGTGAGAAAATATACATTTAACTTGAGTGCTCTCTTTCATAATTGATTGGGTTGTAAATTTAAAATATTAACCCATGTGTGAAAAATAGAATCTTTTCGGTTGTATACACATGATAATTTGATTTCTAGAAGAATGTTTTGTTTCTAGTTGTGTTCTTTCCTTTGATCCAATGTTGATGTGAAGTAATATAACAACTTCAGTATTGTTAAGAAAGTAGCCAACAAAATAGAAAGGGTAAAGTAACCCAAAGTCGTCTCCCAACGAACACGAAATTGATTTTTAACACCTCTCTAATATCTGATCTACAAATGGAAGTGGGAAGTGATCTTTTCTAGTGGCTTGGTTCAATTTTCTATAGTCAATGCACATCCTCCACCCTATTACCGTCCTTATGGGAATGAGTTCATTGTTTTCATTTTGGATCACGATCATTCCACCCTTCTTAGGAACAATTTGCACAAGGCTTACCCAAGCACTATCTGATATTGGATATATCATTCCAGCTTCAAGTAACTTTGTCACTTCCTTTCTTATCACTTCCTCCATAGTGGGGTTGAGACGTCTTTGGGGTTGAGCCACAAGTTTGTGCATACAATAGGATAGACTAATACCTTTCAAGTCAGACAAGGTCCAGCCTATTACACCTTTATTAGCCTTCAACACCTACACTAACTTAGTTTCCTCCTCACTTGTGAGTGTGCTACTTAGAATCACTAGTGGGCCTCCATCTTCATCAAGGAAAGCATATTTAAGATGGGCTGGAAGCTGCTTTAGCTCCAATTTTGGTTGTTGCTGTTGTTCTTTATTTTTGGGCTCAAGCTCCAAATTTAGGGCTTTGAAAGAAGAGACTTCTTTATGTTGGTTCAGATCTTCTAAGCAATTTTGAATTTCCTCCTCCTACTGAGCAATTCACCCTTCTAGTTGTTTTGTCAAAACTTTCTCAAAGGGGTATGCTACTGCAGCTTTCTTGAACTCTAAGTGTAACATCCCGATAGGATATTACGGTTTTAAATAATAAAATAAAATCACATTTATTATAAGTCCATTTCCCAAAACGTAGGAAATTAAAACAAAACTTTAACTATAATATAATTCAAAAGTTCGCAAATTTCATTATTACAAAATCAACCAAAATTCAACATAATTAAAATTACATCAAAAGTCTTAACATGAAAATCCTTTCCAAAAGCCCAAGTAGCCACTGTACTCCGTCTCTAAGTATCTCTAGGGTGAGCTATGCACACACACACACACACACACACACACACACACACACACACATATATATATATATATATATATATATATACACACACACACACATAAAATACTATGTAATCCATCCCAAAGAAAATAACATCACTAAAGGGTTTCATTACTTTCAAATTACCGATTCCCTAATCTCATAGTCCTTCATGAGTCATATGCATGAACTAGGTCTTGGGACTTCACTGTGCTCCCACAAAACTAACCCATTCGTGGTCCAACCCTATGAGCCTATCATGCTCATAGTTCTGCCTTACAAACTCCTCGTCCGTAGTAAAACATCCAAGCCTCCCTCGCTCGGACCATGGCACGCATGTAATCACCATACTATGGACTCCTCGCCCAATAGCAGCCGACGGGAACATAACAGTTCCTTTCCCATCGTGCGTCCGACGCATGTAATCACCATACTAAGGACTCCTCACCACTTAGCAGCCGACGGGAACTCCACAGTTCCATGCCCATCATGCATCCAACCATCAAGCACATCGCAGACCCTTATTGGACTTAGTCCTTCAAGCCCAAACACCACAAACACAAACATATAATTTCCTATATTTAAGAAAAGTAATAAACTAGCTCATAAAGCACACACAAACCTAGAAATTCACAGCAACTCGCTCAAGCCAGGGACCCTCACCTAAGCTAGTCCATCAGTCTCGCCCAAGCAACCCCGCCTCACCTAGGCGAGTGCATAACTATTACTGCACCACACCATCTCGCTTAGGCGAGCCCAACTTGCCTGAGCGAGCCATACCTTCGCTCAAACCACCAAAACCTCGCCTGAACAAGAATACTACGTAAAACCACTGCGAGACCTTGCTTAGGCGAGCCATTCCCGCCTAAGCGAGAGTATCTGTCGTTGAAAACCTAAAACCCCTCGCCTAGGCGAGAAATCGCGCTTAAAGTGTTATGGATTTCATCACGACCTCACTTAGGCGAGTCACCCTCGCCTAAGCGAGAGACCAAGTCGCTCAATCCTCATACTGATCGCCTAAGCGAACTGCGCAAGCCAAAAACCAAAACGTGATCCTGCAACTTTTGCTTAGGCGAGATGGACTCCCTTGGGCGAAATTTGCAGAGTTTCTTCTCTTTTTACGTAACCAAACCATTGAGAGCATACCAAAACACAATACAACCATTCCAAACAATGTATATTAACATTACCCAATTACAAGACCCTGTTTTAATTCCCTTGAAATTGCTAAAATCGGAGGTTTAACCATAATCCCCAAATACAATACCAAACCCTCCTTTTAGACACCCAAAACATGCAAGACTCTACAGCAAAATCAATTTACCCCAAATTCCCAATCCCATTAAGCATATCATGAATTTCCTCAAGCATACAAAATCAATTGAGAGTGACAGTTCTACAAGACCATACACAATACATGTAATTCCCACACACAAAAGTCAGCACCCCTAACCTGGACTTCTTGCAGAGATTGTGATGATATAACTCTTCCTCTTGCCTCCAACGACTTTCCCCTCAATGTTCCCATAATTTTCTTTGTGCCAACTTTTAACTCTCTTAATCTCTCTCAATCTCGCTCTCCACTCTATAGGTAAGCTAAACCAATTGCAGAAACCCTATTTACTCTTCTTAAACTTTGCCTTTTATAAGTGTCTTAATAGAGGTTTAAGTTAAAAAACGAAAATATCCTTATTGTTTTTCCCTGGTTTTCTTTGCCTCTTCACATTCAAACCACAACTAGTATTTAACAAAAAGGAAGTCAAATTTGGGTTCACCAAGGTTTGAACCCATACCATTCCAATGTTCAATTCATTACACAACCATTTAACCAATACATGTTTCGTGATACATTCCCACCAATATAAAGTTACATTACCAATTCCATGCTCATACATATTATTAAAAATAATAATAAAACAACGACACATAATTGGCATACTTAGGACTCGAACCCAAGTCCTTTCACACAATCAAAGTACTCTCAACCATTTGAGCTAGTACTTTTCCACGTCACACCAAACAATATTTAATGCCATAAAGGCTCTTATACCCGCATTTATTAATTAATTAATTATTTAATTACTTAATTTTCACGAGTCTTACATTTTCCCCACCTTTAAAAGTTTTCGTCCTCGAAAATAGGACTTAACAACAAACAGGTGAGGATAAGACTTCCCCATGAGATCCTCCATCTCTCAAGTCATCTCCTGGGTTGCCTCTTTCAAGAGAACCTTCACAGTCTGAATCTCCTTCCCTCTGAGCTATTTGACTTGAGAATCTAGAATTATCACCGGTCCAACTCCCAGAGTCAGATTCTCACGCACCTGGACATCATCCTGCTCCAGCACATGAGTAGGATCTGCCACGTACTTCCTCAGCTGTGATACATGGAAGATATTGTGCAGGTTTGCTAAGTGAGGTGGCAATGCAATCTCGTACGCCATTGGTCCGATTCGCCTCGTAATTTGATAAGGACCGATGAATCGAGAAGTTAACTTCCTCGACTTCAATGCTCTCCCAATACCTGCTGTAGGTGTAACCCTGAGGAACACGTGGTCACCAGCCTCAAACTCAAGTGGTCTCCTCCTCTTATCGACGTAGGATTTCTGCCGACTCTGAGTTGCACACATCTGATCTTGTATTACCCTTACTTTCTCAATAGTCTGTTGTAAGAATTCTGGCCCAAGTACCACAGACTTTCCATCCTGCTGCCAACACAAAGGTGTCCGACATCTCCTGCCATACGATGCCTCATAAGGTGCCATCCCAATACTGGAATGGTAGTTGTTATTATAAGTGAACTCCACCAACAGTAGCACATCACTCCACGTCCCGAGGTGATCCAGGACACATGTTCTCAGTAAGTCCTCCAGAGACTATATGGTTCTCTCAGACTGGCCATCAGTCTGAGGATGATATGTCGAGCTCATTCTCAGCTGAATGCCCAAGGTGTTCTGTAGTGACTGCCAAAATCTCGATGTGAACCTTGGGTCTCTATCTGAGATAATACTAGTAGGTACACCATGTAACCTGACTATCTCCCTGACATATAACTTTGCCAGTTTATCCAGAGACATCTTCTGATTGATTGGCAAGAAGTGAGCACATCAATCTATCCACTATTACCCAAATAGAATCATGCCCCTTCACTGACCTTGGTAGGTGTGTAACGAAGTCCATGGAGATGTTATCCCATTTCAACTGAGGAATGTCAAGAAGGCTCCAACGTACCATCTGGCCTCTAATGCTTGATCTTCACTTTTTGGCACACTAAGCAGGATGCTACATAATCTGCAACATCAGTTTTCATGCCAGTCCACCAGAAAGTCGCCTTCAAGTCCTTGTACATCTTAGTCATACCCGGATGTATGCTAAGACGACTCTTATGCCCTTCATTTAAGAGCAATTTCCTCAAAACCCGACTGCTGGGTACACACACCCTCTCTCTGAAACGCAGGATACCATCTCTGGCCATCCTGAAGTCCTTTCTCTTCTCTGTGCCCAACTCGCTAATAATCTGCTGCAGTTCCTGATCCTTACCCTGTTCCACCCGAACCTCATCCAGGAACTCATTAGTGATCCTCAACATGTTGCACCGTATATGACCTGCCTCCATATCCAGTCCCAGATTCATATCTCGCAGCTTCTCGATCAACTCCAACTCCTTAATCATCATGGACGACACATGAGCTCTCTTCCTGCTTAGGACGTCTGCTACGACATTAGCCTTACCAGGGTGGTATAACAGCTTAAAGTCGTAATCCTTCAGGTATTCCATCCAGTGCCTGATAAAGGATTGATCCCTACCAAGGATGATGGCCCATGGCACATGCTTAGAAGAAAGGGAGTTCCTTGATCCCTTCCTTTGCTTTTATTTTCTTTACTTTAAAATTCCTTTAAGTTGGCTTGGT
>Ga0214545_1007726_pt1 | contig 17734 bp, 7 predicted proteins | sample CNSS4metaG_FD_160064 | JGI IMG/M metagenome (GOLD analysis project Ga0214545, IMG submission 160064) | Root nodule microbial communities from cowpea collected in UCLA plant growth center, Los Angeles, California, USA - CNSS4 | ecosystem: Host-associated > Plants > Roots > Nodule | place: USA... | reverse complement strand
TGTTGAGTTTTAAGTCAATGTGTATGGGCCTATGCATGGGGCATGGTTACGTGCATGGGTTATTTTCTGTTTTTTCTGTTGAGTCTGTTACTCCTTTATCAGTGTATATAAACACCACTGTTTTCATACTTCAATAAGATGAGAAAGTCTTTATTCTCTATCAGTAGCTCTCCCATTTACATCGCGGATATATTTAAAGGCTCGTCAAAAAAATGTGGGACGGATTGAGATATAGAGTTTGTTGGTCTGCAAAATTTTGGTTTGCATAATCCACGGTTAGTGTGGGCTAGCCCTCGTTCCGTATAACAAAACTTGTACTTGTATATATTGATTACTTTTATCCTGGACTTTTGCATGAACGTTCCAAATTCTTGCATAAGTGGAAAACACAAGTGCTATGTATTTTTGAATGTGCTATAAAATTTGAAGAATGCATCGTGTGTGTCAAAGTACGAATATGAATATAATGAAAATGTTGAATTATCAATTTATCTTTCAACTTCCCAAAATTTTTTGCTTAATTTTGTGAGCTTGTTAAAGTTTCCAAATTTATTGAATATTGAGAGTTTTATCATAAGAATTAAAAAAAGGCCAGCCTACGGGCCCATGGGCCAGAACTTATGTGGGACAAACCAAATTTTTTAGCCCATATTTTTAACATAGGATGAGCCAGTCCAGTTCGCATTTACGATGCAGATCTAATTGGGTCGAGCTGGTTGGCATTGCTACTGCCGGAAGAAGTAGAAGTAGAAGTAGTTTAGTGAATAAAAAATTTGTTCAACTTTAGTTCAAAAACAAATGAGATTTAAAAAACAAATCTCATTTAATGTTCATCAAATTAGACTTTGCAGTATAAGTTATAGTCATATATGCTAGATTTACAATGGTTTTGAACTCATTTACAAATAATGTATACGAGGAGTCCATGATCCTTCTCAAGATGAGAAAAGTTATCTCTAGAAAGATCACTAAGAGCATGATTAAAAGGGAAACTTGTTCTTCACCTGTTCTTTGAATTTATTATAAAACAATGGAAAGAGTTTGGAAAATATAGACTAATAAATATTTTGTTTTTGTAAAAGGTGATATATTGGCAAATGGAACCCCAAACAGGAGAATGATAACGCGGTACGACTTTGTTTATTAAGCTAATGTTTTCTCTTTCAGTATTCTTCTTTTCTCAATCACGACAAGGGGCATGTGTGTCTCGTGAAATTAATATTCGTTGTTAAATTGATGGATGTTTCCAAATTGTATAAAAGTATATTTTATTTATATTGTTAGTTTTAAATATAGTTTAATTTTTTCCTCTCTTATATAATTCTCTTATATAAAGTATCTTAAAATTGGCGGATTATATTTTTCTATATTAGGGAAAGGAATCACAATCTTCTATCAAAATTAATTTCCACAAATTTAAATATGTTTTTAATGTTTTAAAATGAACAAACTTTTATCTTGATATTTCTCTAATAATATTTGCTTAATAAATTATAATCTTTATAAAATAATTTAATTTTCATTTTAAACTTATCAAATATTTTGTTTTTGACTTTCCTACTTCAATTATGCTAGCATGTGCATATCACTTCCATTTGTCCCTTCTCCATAGATTTCTTGTCCATTCTAAAAACAGTTCGATTTGACTGATGATAAGCTAAAAAAAAATCAAAATAAACTCTTTTTAACAAGCTATATTAAAACTGTAATTTTTTTTATATATCTGGTGATTTAAGAAATGTCTTCTAGTGTACATACAATTTTAGGAAATTAAGAAAAACGAATAAATAAACTTATACGACAGAAATGAATTTATAACAAAGTTTAAAATTATTATTAAAAAAATTAATATTTCTGTCAATTTTATTTTAAATTCTTTTTAAAAAATACTTATAAATTTTGTTATAAAAAAATTTATAAAAAATTATTGTCAATATATTTACAAAATATTTAATATAAAATATTTTTTATAATAAATTTTGTAAAAAATATTTATGAATTTTATAATTTTATAAAATAATTATTTATAAAAATTTATTTGTTAATTAAGATTTTTAAAAAAGGTAGTTTTTTTTTATAAATTTTTTAAATAAATTTATAAAAAAAATCTATATAATATGAGATTTTCTTAAAAGTGAATTTAGTTTAAAATTTATATAAAATATTATAATATTTATAAATAAACAATTAAAGTAAAAAATAAAAGTTGTATAAATACTGATTATATAGATAGTGCCAATTATGTAAAAATAATAATTTGTTAATATATTAATCATAAAATTCATATAAATAAATAAAGATATTTCAATTATTCATTCTTTGACTATTCACAAAAGGAAATAAGAAGTTCATTCCGGTGTTCAAATCAGTAGGTTTGGTTGTATTCAAGTACTATCATGATTTCATTTCATATTTAATAGTAATAAAATTATAAATATTTTATGATTAATATTTATAAAATTACAAATATATTAAAATGCCTACTTTATTTTTTTAATTTTTATTTACTCGTCAGATGACTAATATATTTTTTTTCTTATATTTTTTTTTGTATGATTTACATTTACATTTTATTTTATTTTTATGTTATTTTTTATTTAAAATAATTTATCTGTCATATAGTTAATGGACTGTACAACTGATATTATATAGTATAAATATTCATATTACTTTTTATAAAGTCAATGTCAACCTGATATTTTTATTTAATGTCATTCAATTATACAATTAAATTACATTCAGCGAGATGCATTTCTACTTTCTTTTGTATATACATATTCACAAAGTATAATAACATTAGAATTTATTAATTATAATGGTAGTATTTATTAATTATTGTATAAAGAAACATAATGTTGTTATTTATTATTTTTTATAAAGAAGTTTAAATGAATGCTATTTATGACCTGTTAATAGATGGCTTCTTTTGATATATTTTCCTTATTAAATTTCTTGAGAATTATAATACAATTTATTAAATTTTAATGTATGAAAAAAAGTAATAAGTTGTTATAACTTATTTTCACTCTGTTATTTTATTTGTATTCTTTTCTGTATTCTCATATTTATTATATTAATTATTTTCATACATTCTATTTAAAACCTCAAAAGATAAAATTAAATTAATCTCTACTTCTAATACAATTTAATAATTATTTTATTGATAAAGTATACTTTACTAGAACTCAAAGACTACAAATCCTACCATATTTTCTTTTGTTTCTTCTTATTTACTGAGAACATTGACAAGTTAAAAGTACGTGTATACTCTTTTAGTTTTTGTTTAAATTTAAATTATTTATAATTAGATTCATTAAGTTTGAAGTATTGTGAAAGGTGATAGTTTTGTAAACTTAGTTTGATTAAGGATCGATAAAGAAATTGATTTTATTTTCATATACATGTTTAATGTTATATATATATATAAATATATATATATATATATATATATATATATATATATATATTTATTTATTTATTTGAATTCTATCATCATATTACAATTTTGTAATCTACAAAATTATTATATGACTACTTCACGATCTTAATCAAAATCATGATTTTAACTTCTTGACATATGCATTATTTCTCATATTTTCCGTGAGAAAAAAATTATTATATTAAAAAATTAGTTAATTTAATAATTTAACTTTTATTATAAAGATTTAATATTTAATTACCATTTAATTATTTATATATTTTTATAATAGATATAGTTTTTCTATATATTTGTATTTGTTTTTAATAAAATTTCATACAATAACAAATTATTGATGGTTTTTAAGGTGTCAATTAACGTATATCAAGTTCATAATAACATATATATCTATTACAAACTTATTTGAAAAATTTATATAATACTTTTTTCTTTAATTTTGATTTTTTTTTTCGAACAAGTTTTCTTGTGAGGTACAACTTCAAGTTACAACTAGGAATAAAAGTAAAAATTTAACCTTTTCTCATGTAATTAATAAGTCACGTGGAAATCTTAATCCACGTAACATTTTAACATGTAGAAAGTAAATTACATATAAACTATGACATACATGTGATTCTGCTTGTTTCACAAAATAAATTATAAGATAAATCATCACTAAATTATTTAGTGGAAGTAAAACATTTGTACTAATATGAACATATTTTAAGATAAATTTCGTTTTGAATATTATATATATATATATATATATATATATATATATATATATTTTTTTATATTTTTAGATTATTGTTTTGCATTTTTTGCGCTGATAATAACAATATAAATTATTTTTAATAAAATGTTAATGGAAAGATTTAACGACAAAGTTTAGTACATGTCAATATTTCTTTAGCTATTTACAATTAACATTTCTGCAAAAAAAAAAATAAGACTAAACATATTATTTAAAAAAAATAAAAATAATTAGACATTTGTAAGAGAAATAAATGTAAAAAGGGAGGTAAGTCTCAATAACTATTGTTAAATTGAAAACTGTCAATGCCCTTGTAAACTAACTTATCTCTATTTTAATTTTCATTGAATTCAACTGTGAAGAAATTGATTAGGATAATAATACTATGTATATGTATCAGTCATAGTATAAGTTCAACGGTTCTGTTCTTATCTCAATTAAATCCATTAGTCTTTGTAATCCCGTGTGCTGCAAAAAGGTCCAACTCACTTGCTGCTCGCAGTTTCTCATACAACAATATAAATAAGGGTTAAATATCTTTTTTTTCACTTAAATTTTAGTGAAATTTAGAATTAGTACTTTTTAAAAAAAAATAATTAATTTAGTCATTCATCTTTATAAATATGTGATTTTAATTATTTTAACTAAATTTTGTTAAGTTTGCTTGATATTTTGAGCACATTTCATGATAGTATTTGAATCGTTTACTTCGTTTGACACACTCTCGCTTCGATGTTAACTTAAATATTATCATAAATACATCTAAAATGTCAAATAAACTTAACAAAATTTGATAAGAAAGATTAAATTTACATTCTAAAAATAATGACTAAATTGATATAAATTTTTGAAGTGGAATTAATTTCAAAATTAACCGAAAGTGGAGAAATAAAAAAGTATTTAAGCCTATAAATATCTATACCCACACTTGTGTTAGCTTCATATTCCAACATTTTATTTCTTCAGCAACGATTACAATTCATCTCATATTCCAAAATTCCTTGTTTCACATTTCATTAGCCACAGTTAGAAGTTCGTTGCCAAAAATGACGAAGAGTGAGAGTAAGCTGATGAGGATCATTGGATCGCCGATAAGAGCGTTGGGGAAAGCGAGGGACATGTACGTGCGGAGCATAACCAACTGCGGCCAGCACGTCAGCTACTACGGCGATCCGATGGAAGGTGCCGGAAGGTTCTCCAGGAGCCACAGCGTGGCCGCCACGTCGGTGAGGTCCGAGAGGAGCGACGAGGATTACGCGGAGCTCGTGAGAGCCGCGTCGGCGAGAACAACGTTGGCGAACCGAATCCACGTTTCCAAAGTGTTGCCGAAGTCTAGCAGCGTCGGGATGGCGAGGATCGACGAGGATAAAGCGATGGAGTCTGAAGGAGGCGTGGCTTTCGCCGCCGATCTGTATCCGAGGAGTAGAAGCTACGCTGTGGCGAAGAGCAAACCTGCGTTTGAAACCGTTGTGAAGGTTCAGGCTAGGAAGTAGATTCGCTTAGGTTAATTAGAGCGGAGAATTTTAATTGAATTTGTAAGAATCTCAATTCTTCTTCTTCTTCTTCTTCTCTGTTTGTGGCTCCTGTTTTGGATAATTAAACGCATTCTGTTTGAGTTTATGTGTATTGATTTTAGTGATGATCTGAAAGATTTACTTGTAATTAAGATTTGTTGGCTTTGTTTTAGGACTATTAGAACATATATACATTTAGGCACTCTCAAGTTTTTAATCATTTATTAATTGGAGTAATCGTATCTAATTTTTATCCCAATGATGTACTTGAAGGATTCCAATTGGATTACGCATACATTTTATATATTTATTGATTTGAATTAAAATAATAGGAGGATCTAACATTTACCAAATAAATAATAGAAAAATGATACAGTGACATCTTAAATTTGGCCTTTTTTTTTTTTTATCTCCGATGTGGAACTTAAGATGTAATTAGGAGTTTTTGTTTTCAATTTTTTTTAACCGTGTGATGTGGCTTTTGCGTTGAGTGAAGTCCATAATTGGTTTTCCACCTTTGCAAGAAAATAGAGGTTTTTAGCGAAGCGCCTCATTCGTTTTCCATCTTCTGTGGTCGCTCAAAGCACCATTGAAAGCATTGAAGATTTTTGTTTGCTGCCACAAGGTTCTTCTGTTTTCTCTTTGCGGATTTGAATTCTTTTTTTCCTCTTTCACCTTTATTACTTTAACCCTGGTTACTTTATGTTAGTCTAGTTAGGTTTAGTTTGTTTGTTTTAGTTAAACTTTCTCTATAGCCTTTATATCCTATGTTTGTAAACTCTCTTCGTTATCAATTTCAATATACAAGATTCTTGTTTCTGTAATGTGGTATCAGTAGAGAATTAACTCTCTTTTTTTCCCTTCGGGTTCCCTCTTCCCGTTCTTTGTCCTTCTTTCTTTTTCTTGCCAGTTTTCATGGCTTCCACTACTGCATCTAACCATTCTTCCACCATCACCATCAAAGAACCCCATCAAGATCCCACCCATCCTCTTTTCTTACATCATTCCGATGGCTTCGGCCTTCTTCTCACCTCACAACCTTTAGATCACACCAACTACGTAACGTGGAGCCGTGCGATGTGGGTCGCTTTATCCGTTAAAAATAAATTACCGCTCATTGACGGAACCCTAACCGCACCTTCAGACGACGATCCTTCTTTGTCGACGGTAACGAATCCTCACAACCTCTCCTGGTTAACGATAACATCTTCCTCTACTTTGCCATTCGTTTTTCATATTTGGACAAAATATCTATAAGTGTTCTACAAATATATTTAATATTTTATTTAATGTTCATCAATAAAAATTAAAAAATAATAAAATAATTATAGTTTAATATTATTAAAAAATAAAATATAATTAAACATAAAAATAAATAAAAAATAGTGATAACCATATAAAATTTTTGCAAAAATAAAAACAATTAAAACATGAATTTGAGACTTTTTTTTTATATCTCAATAACCTCTTCCAACATTTATATTAATTTTAAAAAATTCTTTATATTAAAGAAATAGACAATATTTCATTTTTTGAAATTATCAATTATAATCATAAAGCTTGCAATATAAAAAAATTAATTACATAAACTTTAAAGTGAACTACCGCATTTAAATTTGCATCTCTAGAAGCCTTCACATCTCAAACACTTAAAGTGTCAGAAAGGTGTCTTTTCTTGCTTTGAGAGACTCTTAAAAGTGTCAAAAAGATATCCTTTCTTACTTATTTATTAGTTGAGACTTTAAAAATTTTGTTTATTTTTTTATCAAATACTTATTGCTTGAAAAATTCAAAGGGTATATTTGTCTTTATAAAAAATTTTATATGAATTTATATTATTTTAATTAATAGAGTTAATTATTTCAGTTTTCAATATAAAAATGATGAAAGTAATACACATTAATTGATCCTTAATTGATGCCCATTCTCCTTAAGGGTGTGTTCATTTGATAAGATGGATTTGGAGAAGAGTGTGAAGATGGATTTGTGAGAATTTGAGTGAATGAATGTGTATTTTTTTTTATTAGATTTAGAGGGCAAAGTGAATGGATTTGAAAATAAATTTTGTGAGAGTTACTAAGTGATTTGAGTGATGTAATAGATAAAATAAAAATTTATAATGAATCAAGTTTGAAGATTACTAAAATACCCTTGATGATAAAAATATATGAAATAATTTTTGGGTTTGTTAAAAATATTAAATTTAAAAACTAATATTTAATAAATTTTAATAAAAATAAATTATATTAAATTATTATTTTTATAATAATACTATTATGTGAAATTATTATTATTATTTATTGTTATATTTAATGACATTATTATTTATTATATATATATATATATTTATTATATTATTTAACATTATTATTTTTATTATTTATTATTATTATTATTATTATTATTATTATATACAGATAGAGAACAACTGGTTTACGTGAATTTGGTTTAGCACGTGATTTATCAGAATGTGGTGTGGTAAGTGAATTTGGACTCGGGATATTAAAGTAAAAGTTCTATTAAGTCTAGTAAATCTCTCTATTTGAGTGAGATGTAAATCTCGTAAAGTCTCGTACTCACTTCCTCACAAATCATAAGAGAAAGATAATGTGATTTAAGTGCGTGAAAGTAGAAGATTTGTGAAAGTTTGTGTATGATGTGATTGATAATAAATTATAGTCTATATTTAATCTAATAAAAAGTACTAATTAATTTATCTTTTTTTCTTTAATTTTATTTTTTCTTCGCTTATTTCCTTTTAGACTTAAATTTACTTATTTAATATTTTTTTATGAAGGTGTAATTTTAATTCTTATTTAAAAATAATTATACTTGTAATTGTTTTAGTTTTCAAGATCACTTAGTTTTTTTTTTAATATTATGGATCAAGAATAAAAGACATCCTGATAAAAATTGTGGACTTTGAGTATTCAATAAATTTATCTTTTTTCAATCGAGTCATTGCGGTCTTTTTCCATTGATCAGGTATTGTAGCTATTAAAGGAGTGACGTTTTATTATCTTGTCGTGTGACCTTGTTTAGTTATCGCCACATGTGATTTTATTATTTTAAAATTTTATGACTTATGATTTATGATTTATGGAAAGGTAGTTGAAATCAATATTATGAGTAAAATTGTAAGGATTCATATACACATAAATTATGAGATCAAAACACGCGAGTATATATATATATATATATATATATATATTAATCCAAATTTATCTTTTGAAATTTTAAATAATATGAATGAAAATAATTAATGTAATAAAACATGAAAATATGAAAAGAATTAAAATAAAAGAATAGAGGAAAATAAATCAAAAGAAGCAATTTGTTATCCATCTTCATAAATAATATTAATATAAAATTCTTTATACAAGAAATAATCAACAATAAGTGTTATAGTTAATAAATACAAGAAGTGTAACGTCCCATTTAATTATTAGACGAAATTAAAGGAAACGTCACGCGATAAAAGTATTGTAGCGTAGTCTTGAGGTCCTCAACACAACCCCTACAACCTGGGCACACCACAATGCCAACATAAACCATATACGATCCTAACAAAGAGTGTAGAGTAAGAAAGCATAAAACGATACAGGGGCCGTAGCCCTAAAGAAATAGTGAATAGAACAACTCCAGCCCAGATGGCTAAGCCGCGAACTCGCCATTCCCTTGTTGACCACGAGAACTTCGCCCATCTGCTTCCATCAATCAAATTGATGATCATCGCAAGAAGAACAACCACATACAACACAACCATGCAACAAAACGGGTAAGCTAGAGCCAACACATATTCATCATACAGTCAAATACATTATCATCATCCCATATCCATATAACAACCAAGCATGTCATGACTCTTCATTCAATACACTACGACTCGACTCGACTCATCCGGATACGTATAACTTAGTCGGATTCAGCGGATGCTTGCACTTGTGGTGGATACCTCTGCTTGACCCTGAGCTGCTCATCCCCGAGCTATGTGTTACAAGTGTTACGATGAATCAAATCTCCCTCACCACAAGGTTAGCCCTTAATGAATTTCAGGCCTCCTGCTACTCTCACCACAGGAGTCAGTCCGCTCTAAGTGAGATTAACTGGCACCTTAGAGTGTCAGGATGCAGTCCTTACCTTGAATCCTTACCTAGTTATACAGATGGGGCACCACCATGGACACCCACTAACAAGGGCCATGGAATTACGTCCCGACCACTGAAGCGCAACCCCGAAGGCCTCACCTAGAGACCCCAAGGAAATTTACACGCTGACACGGACCAACATTCATAACTCAGCAATAAGGGAACATTAAATTATATTTTCATTTCCATACCAACCCCTAAGATAAAGTCCTCATACACATCATATTTCGAATCCATACCTCTGATCATCGCCACCCCATGAGTCTAGGGCCTCCTTTCATATCAATACCATGTTCCTTTAGTTTACACACCACTCATTCATTTCACATGCCAACTTTCATACTAAACCTGTCATACATAATTCGTGATTCATGCCAAACACGCACAATACTCCATTATATACATGTTTCTCATCATACAATTCACACCCAAACCAATATCAATCATCCAAGGATAAACGAACACCCAAACAGCCCACTGCCTCGCCCAATCACTCGCTCAGGCTGAGGGGTTTCGCTCAGGCGAGACGTGCTCGCTCAGGCGAGCCCCCCCTTCGCCTAGGCGAGGGTTCGATGAAGCACCCAGGGAACATCACGGGATCTCGCTTAGGCGAGACCCCTCTCGCCTGGGCGAGATGCTCGCTCGCTCAAGAAGCCGAGCTGGTCGCCTGGGCGACCTTTCGCGCAAAAGTCCTAGGCGAGCTCCCTGTTTCATCTCGCCTAGGCGAGACCGACTCGCTTGGCCGAGATTTACAGGTCTCGTCACTGGTTCATCTGGAATAACCATGTTTTTCAAACCAACCAAACATACAGAGTGTTCTCATGCATCAAATCGAAAGATTAAACCATACAAGCAGCAACCAACGCAAACACAGACCAAAACGACTGGAAACTAAGAACTCTAACTTCCCGTACCTGGAAAAACTTAGCGAAGATCCCTACTACGTGACCACGAGTACGGCAGCTCCAAGGATGCACTACAGGGCTGCTGTGAGAGTGGAACAGAACCAGACCGGTGTAGTTAGCCAAGACTCTTACAACAGATCACGAAAAGGTTACAAAATGGAACTAGCACGAACTCGAAAGTCACTTACATGGAGTGACGGAACTTCCTGGCTCACGTAACAGCGGAGGCAGAACCCTAGCAGAGGGGGGTTGACGGCTACGACTCAAAGTTCTGTGAAAGAGTGGAAAAATGAGACTTAGGGCAACTGGAAGGGACTTTATCTACTGGGCCAGCCCTTTAGGTCCACTTACAAGGGCAGCCCCTTTAGTTTAGGGCAGAATTAGTAAGGTGGATTTTCATGGGCCTTACAAGAAGTAATAAATACTAAAGGTTATAATTAATAAATTTTAGTTGAATATTGTTGTGGTGTGTTGCAGCTAGATTTTGATTGTATTAATTTTTTATTGAGAAATGAATTTTAACTGTATTAATATTTAATTTAATTAGTGAAATGTTGTTGTGTAACTAAGGACACATATAAGAATGTAAAATTTTAATTATTTATGAAAAAATATACATCAGTAATGCAACAAAAAGTTTGAAAAAAAATGATTTACACGATTGTACAATTTTGGTTGACGATATTACCGATCATATTGTATTACAATTATGTGTGTGATCTCACTCGTAAATACTATATAAATAGTATAATCTTACTATTTTATGATTTAAATATCAATTTTGATTATCTTGTTTGTGAGTTATGGTTTATGATTTATGATTTATAATGAAATATAAAATATCAAAATTAAAAAATTAAAAAATTTACAATTTTACAATTTTATTATTTTGTAACTAGTTTTAGAATTATATAATTTTATATTTGTATATTTTATAATTTCATAATTATGAAATTATGTATTTTTATAATTTGTTAATTTTATAATTTTTAAATTTTTAATTTTTTTCATAATTTTACAGTTACATATTTTATATTTTTGTAATTTTTTAATATTTTTATAACTTTAATTAAATAAAAATAAAAATTGATAAATACACTAAATATTTGAAAAAGAAAAAATAAAATTTGTTACCAATAAATATTTGAAAAATATTTCATTATTATATCTGGTAACAAAATACTATGTAATGACATTGGTGGAAAATGACATTGCAGGATAACTTCACAAAGTTAACCGACATATTCAACTATAGTGACTTAATTGAAATTTTTTAAAATTTTAAAAACTCAATAGACCATAAAAATCTATTAAGGACTCAATTGTAAATTATTAAATTTATTAGAAACATAAAATATAATTAAGCCTAAAAATTAGGGGTGATTATGGATTGAATTTTTAATGATCCAATCCACATCCATTTTGGATCCAAATAATTGGATTAGATTTTCGATCCAAATCAATTTTTTCAAAAGAAGTAGATTGGATTTTTTAAAAATCAAGATCCAAATATTTAGATCAAGTTTAAATCCAGATCTAAATATTTGGATCAAGTTCAAAATCCAAATTCTATTTTTCATAAAATAAATTTAAATTAATTTTTTTTAAATTTGTGTCTATAGGGCTGACACCATAGAATTTGACAGATTTTTTGTCGGGGCCAACGACGCCAAATTTCAGCTTGGAATGAACTTGGATGACTTTCAAACGAATTTCGGGGAGGACGTGACCAAATTTGGGCCAAGGTCGACTTGACAAAATTTCAGTCGAGATCGACTTGACTAGATTCGACTGAATTTCGGTCAGGGCCATTTTGCCTAATACGACCAAATTTTGGCCAGAGCCGACTTGGCCACATTTGGGTCAGGGCCTGATCAGTCAAATTTCGGTCAGTGTTGACTCCACTAAATTCGTCGGCCGAGACTGACTTGACTGAACATGGCCAATTTTCGATCACAACTGACTAAGTTGAATATAGTCAAATTTTGTTCGGGACTTACTCGACCGAATACGGCTAAATTTGGGCTAGTGCCGACTCGACCAAATTTTGGTCATGACCAACTCGACTGAATTTGGCCAAATTTAGGTCAGGATCGACTCGCCTAAATATGACCAAATTTTGGTCGCGATCGACTCTGCCGAATACGACCAAATTCAGGCCAGGACCAACTCGGTCAAATTTTGGTCGAGGCCAACACGACTGAATTTTGACCGGAGCTGACTCGACTAAATTCGGTCGAATTTTGGTCGTGGCCAACTCAGTTGAATACGGCCAAATTTCGATTGTGACCGACTCATTTGAATACGGCCAAATTTCATCCTAGGCCGTCTCAGCCGAATACGACCAAATTTGGGTCAGGGCCGACTCGGACAAATCTTAATCGGGGCCAACTCGATTGAATTCGACCGAATTTTGACTGGAGCCAACTAGGCTGAATACAGCCAAATTTTGGTCGCGGTTGTCTCGGCCGAATACGGTCAAATTTTGTCTAGGTCGACTCAAGACAATGCAGTCAAATTTGGGTCGGGGTGAACTCAACCGAATACTTCCAAATTTTGTCCAGGACCAGCTGGGCCAAATTTCGATCAAGATCGACTTGACAGAATTCGGCCAAATTTTGTATAGGGTCATGCCAACTCAATCAAATACGACTAAATTTGGATTAGTTGGTCTTAACTTTTAGCCTAACTTAACAAAAAATATAAACTGAAAATTTGGATTGGATATTTTGGATTGTCCATTTTGAAAATCTAGATTTAGAGTATGGATATATAATCCATAAAATATATAAAATGTAGATAAAATTGATATCCAATTCAATAAAATGGATTGGATTTTTAATAAAATGAATATTAAATGGATTGGATCATAGCAAAAATGGATTGGATCATGAAAATTAGAGTTTTTGTCCATCCTTAGTTTAATTTTTCAGATCATCCTTTCCTTCCGCTCATTTAAGAGTTCAATAAATATAAATTATTGTTGTTGTCCTCATAATTTTTATTTTTATGTGTTAAATAAACATTAATTATTACTTTTACCCTCATATTTTTATTCTTTCAATTTTATGTGTATTTAATATCTTTTTATTGATACATTTTTTTACAAGAGTATAATTTAAATTTAAATTTGTTAGTACAAATTTATGGATACATTAACAATTCTTTTATTAAACTTCTAAAATTTTCAATTAAATTGCAAGCTTTAAAGTTTATGAATATAAATTTCAAGATTTAGTGTTTGCGGACGTCTCATGTCTCACGTCGCATGTCTCTCACGTTCCACGTCTCACGTCTCACGTCTCACGTCCCACGTCTAACGTCTCACGTCTCACGTCTCACGTCTCACGTCTCACGTCTCATTCTCACGTCTCACGTCTCACGTCTCACGTCTCACGTCTCACGTCTCACGTCTCACGTCTCACGTCTCACGTCTCACGTCCCACGTCTCATGTCTCACATACCACGTCTCACGTCTCACGTCTCTCGTCTTACGTCGCATGTTCCACGTCCCACATAGTCTCACGTCTCACGTTTAATGTCCCATGTCTCACGTCCCACATCTCTCGTCTCACGTCGTCTCACGTCCCACGTCGTCTCACGTCTCACGTCTCTCGTCTCACGTCCCACGTCTTACTCCTACGTCTCACGTTCTACGTCCCACATCTCACATCTCACGTCTTACGTCTTACATCCCACGTCCCACGTCGCACGTCTCACATTATTGCACTGAAATACTTAATTTTTTCATAAAATAATGGTGTTTTGGTTTACAGGTTGTAGTATAGCTAAGGTTCTTGTTTGTTGTTTATCCTTCTTCAAGTTTCTTCTTAATCGAAAGAAGACAAAGAACATTATTTTACCAGAAATAGGAAAGTTAACCTTATGCAACAACAATAATTTGAAGCTTTTGCAGATGTCTGCTATCATTACATGGATGATTTTAGAAAAGTGTTTAAATGTTGGCAGACAATATTTTTTTATTGGTTTTTTGTTCTGATATTCAATATCCGAAGAGATGTGTCACAAAATTCTAATCAAGGGTGGGCAAAAAATCCATTTTTTATAATCTAATCTATTTTTTCTATGATCTAATCCATTTAATATCTATTTTATTGAAAATTCAATCCATTTAAAATCCATTTTATTGGATATGGATATCAATCTGATATATATTTTATATATTTTATGAATTGGATATCCATTCTCTAAATCTAAATTTTCAAAATGGATAATCCAAAATATTCAATCCAAATTTTCAGTTTATATTTTTGGTTAGGTTAGGCTAAAAGTTGAGACCGACTAGTCCAAATTTAGTCGTATTTGATTGTGTTGGCATGACCCTATACAAAATTTGGCCGAATTCTATCAAGTCGGTCTTGATCGAAATTTGGCCCAGCTGGTCCTCGACAAAATTTGGAAGTATTCGGTTGAGTTCACCCCGACCCAAATTTGACTGCATTGTCCTGAGTCGACCTAGACAAAATTTGACCGTATTCGGCCGAGACAACCGCGACCAAAATTTGGTTGTATTCAGCCTAGTTGGCTCCAGTCAAAATTTGGTCGAATTCAATCGAGTTGGTCCCGATTGAGATTTGGCCGAGTCGATCTTAACCCAATTTTGGTCATATTTGGCTAAGACAGCCTAGGGTGAAATTTGGCCGTATTCAACTGAATCAGCCATGACCGAAATTCTGTCGAATTCAGTTGAGTCGGTTCTGGTCAAAATTCGGTCGTGTTGGCCTCAACATAAATTTGATCAAGTTGGTCCTGGCCTGAATTTGGTCGTCTTCGGTAGAGTTTATCGCGACCGAAATTTGGTCATATTTAGGCGAGTCGGTCCTAACTTAAATTTGGCCAAATTCAGTCGAGTTGGTAATGACCAAAATTTGGTCAAGTCGGCACTTGCCCAAATTTAGTCGTATTCGGTCGATTAAGTCCCGAACGAATTTTGACTATATTCAACTTAGTTGGCAGTGATCGAAAATTGGTCATATTCAGTCAAGTCGGTCCCGACTGGCGAATTTAGTGGAGTCAACCCTGATCGAAATTTGACTGATCAGGACCTGACCCAAATGTGGCCATATTTGGCCAAGTCGGCTATGGCCAAAATTTGGTCGTATTAGGCAAAATCGACCCTGGTCGAAATTCAGTAGAATCCAGTCAAGTCGATCTCGGCTAAAATTTTGTCGAGTAGACATTAGCCCAAATTTGGTCACGTCATCCCCGATCGAAATTCATTCGAAAGTCATCCAAGTTCATTCCATGCTGAAATTTGGCCTCGTTAGCCTCGACAAAAAATCTGTCAAATTCTATGGTGTCAGCCCTTTTGAAAATCTAATCCACATCCATTTTGAATCCAAATAATGGATGTGGATCCAAATTTGTGTCCATAGGGCTGATAAGGCTGACACCAAAGAATTTGACAAATTTGGCCGAATACTTCCAAATTTTATCTAGGACCAACTTGGTCAAATCTCGATCGGGACCGACTTGACAGAATTTGGCCTAATTCGGTCAAATTTTGTATAGGGTCACGCCAACTCAATCAAATACGAATAAATTTGGGCTAGTTCGTCTCAACCTTTAGCATAACCTAACAAAAAATATAAAGTGAAAATTTGGATTGGATATTTTGTATTATCCATTTTGAAAATCTAGATTTCGAGAATGAATGTCCAATCCATAAAATATATAAAATGTAGATTAGATTGATATCCAGATTCAATAAAATGAATTTTAAATAGATTAGATTTTTAATAGAATGGATACTAAATGGATTGAATCATAGAAAAAATGGATTGGATCATAAAAATTGGATTTTTTGTCCATCCTTACTAAAAATAATAAGTTAAATTTAAATAAATTTAATAATTAAATATGTCTTTTTGCATACAAACGTTATTTTTAGTCTTTCGTATGTAACTAAGGTTAAAATACAAGTTATTTTTAGTCTTTCGTATCTAATAACAGGCAAAAATACAAAAGTAAAATTTGATATTTATTGTAGGAAAAAAAAGCTGCCTATTTTTTGAAAATTTACATAACTAAATTAAATCTTTTAAAAATATATTTACTTAGAATGCAAATTTGAATTTAATTTTCTAATTTGATTACCTAAATTTATTAAAACAAATGAGGTTTAACTTTTTCAATATTGAACTATCTTTTTTTTTACGCTAATTATTAATCAAGTTTTATCACTAACCCAAAAAGTTAATTTGATATCAAGCATTGAATTAAATGATTATCATCATACCCAAAAATATAATAATTAATTAAGATGAATTCTTTATAGTTAAAAGTATAATAGGCTAAATATCATTATTCGAACTTTTTTTACTTAACATTCTTTATGAGACAATTAATTTCACTAAACAACTTATATACTAGATATCCTGTAAAAAAAAAACATGTATTGATCTCTTTAGGAAGACTTGCGTTAAACATGTTTTATTAATGACACATATACAAATTCAAGAATCTTAAGCACTATCCAACGGTAATTTATTATTTAAGTAATATAAGTTAGAAAAATAATAAATTTTCAAGTAAAAAATAAAACATATTTCAATCATAACATATATATCATATTTCAAACCATCAATTCAACACTAAATAATGCTACACCAAGTCTCATATTTAAGCATGTAACATGTTTATACATAAGATAATTTCAAATTTTAGAATTTTAAAAAGAGTTTAAAGAAATTATAAACTTACAAAAAATAAAATTTCTCATAAAATAAAGGTGGAATATTTATATTTTATTTATAATTTTTGAGTTTTATCGTTAATGAAATTCTAATTCTTCAATTTTACAACACATATATAATATAATTTTTTAACTTAACATCGTGATAGTTTGAAACTTTTTTTTCTTCTAATTTGTTGTTACTTTTTACTAAACAGGAGTACAATGTAGAATGAAAACCTTGAAAAAAATATAAACGACAAAAACAATGTGAAAAAAAAAAAAAAACATTCAATAAAAA
>Ga0214545_1007724_pt1 | contig 17736 bp, 8 predicted proteins | sample CNSS4metaG_FD_160064 | JGI IMG/M metagenome (GOLD analysis project Ga0214545, IMG submission 160064) | Root nodule microbial communities from cowpea collected in UCLA plant growth center, Los Angeles, California, USA - CNSS4 | ecosystem: Host-associated > Plants > Roots > Nodule | place: USA... | reverse complement strand
CATGCTATTCTTTACTATGGTAGTCATTTATTACTCTGACACTGACTTGAGCGTCGGAGTGACTTCGCAGGCCCCCCGCCAGTAGAATCCTTCATCGGAAGAAGACACTCAGGTATCTGGGAGAAGACACTCAGGTATCTGGGAGGAGACACTCAGGCGCTTGGGAGGAGACATTCAGGCACGTGGGAGAAGACATTCAGGTTCCTGGACTTAGAACAGAAGGGGGTGGACGTGTGCATTACTAGATTCATTGGTCCCTATACAACTTTGTGTTTACCAGTACATTAGTACTTGGTAGGAACAAAATCTTATAAGAAGTTTTGATTTAACTAAAAAATCTTGTAATCTAGAAGATATTTTAACAAAAAAATATATTTTATTATTATTTTTGTATTTTGTAACTGAAATATTATTTTCTTATTTCAAAAATAAATGATTTGTAACCACTTTATATATAAATAAAAAAACACATAGGAGAAACCACTTGAATCTTTTGATTTAAAATATTGAATAAAATTATTCACTTTTTATATTTATATTTGTTTCTCGGTCTAAGACACTCAACTTTTGATCGGAAATATTATTAAACACTTCTACCACATTTTTCTTACCAGCTAAACACTTCTATCACATATTAACATCTAACTCTATATTAGAATATAGAATATGTTAGCTCAAAAGAAACTTGTACGTAACTTCACGCACTTTGTATAACAAGCATTAGTGTTGACTTCTCTCTCAAATATCTTTATCTGTGTGTGACTTTAAAATTGGTAAATCTTGGATACCAAATCTTTTTGAAGATCTGAGAAAGTTTCATACCACTATAATAAATTCAGTAAATTTAGTTCTATATTTTGAGTCTGGTCATCTAATACCACCTTATATTAAGAGATCATGTATCCTGAGAAAACTTTTAGTATGTGATATCATCACCGAATATTTAGGAAATGTGTATGAAAAAAACATTCAATTTGTGATATTTAAGGCTTCATTGCCATATATTTTATTTGAGGTAGAGAGAGTAAATCCTCTCAATAAATTTCCAACCTAATTTTAAAGGTAAATTACCAATCACATGCGAACCAACTTAGTAAAATAAGGTGATATTTTATTTACTGCACCTGAATTAACCGTAACATTTGGGACAGCCTGACAAGACAACAATGGTATATGTTGGAGCAGTGATTTAGAATTGTTTTTGTCTTAATGTTAAAATTTGAGGGATAGAGGGAGAGAGAAAAGTGAAAGTGAAATAGAGAAGAAGAAGGTGGGTGCATGGAGTAAGGAAATTGGAACATGTGAATATTCCACGATACGTAGGAGGATGGAATAAAAAAGAAAAAAAGTGGGAGAAAGAAGGGAAGCACGCTGTCCGCGTGGGCAACGGTGGAGCGCGGCAAGCTCAGAATTTCTATAAAAAACCTTCTAAACTCTCGCTCTTCCTTTCAACTCCAATTCCATTTCTAGCACTCTCGCTCTTCGTTTTCTCCTCTTTCCCTTCAACTTCTTCCACCATCCACCAGCTTCTGGGTTTCACATTTTCCCTCTGCATCTGCATTTTCTCCATCACTTCCACTCCCAAAATGGACGTTCGCCGCCGATTCCTTCCCGCTTCCGGTGACCGCGTCAAAACCCAGAAGCTCAATAACAACGATACCCTCAATAACTCCCACGCGCCATCGCAAACGCTCCTCCCTCTCTACCTCACCAACGCCCTCTTCTTCGGTGTATTCTTCTCCGTTGCCTACTTCCTACTCCACCGTTGGCGCGACAAGATCCGCACTGCCACTCCCCTCCATGCTGTCACTCCCACCGAAACAGCCGCCATAGTCTCCCTCGTCGCCTCTGCCGTCTACCTCCTCGGCTTCTTCGGCTTCGCCTCCCGCGCCTCCCTCGACGAGCTCTCCGATGAGGAGACCATCCTCCGCGAAGACTCTCGCGCCCCTGGCCCCTGCCCCGCCGCGCTCCTCGACTCCCCGAAAAAACAAAATCAAATCCCTCTCCCACTCTCCACATCCGTCGACAAATCAATGGAGTTATCAAATCCTCCACCGCTAAAAGCTGTTGACGAGGCAGCACAAGCACCGGCACCATCACCGATTTCGTTGTCTCCCGAGGACAAGGAGGTCGTGGAGGCAGTGGTGTCGGGGTCAGTCCCGTCGTACGCGTTGGAGTCGCGCCTCGGCGATTGCGGTCGGGCAGCTTCGATCCGGCGTGAGGCGGTGCAGAGGCTGACGGGTCGGTCGCTGGAGGGTTTACCTGTGCAGGGGTTCGACTACGAGTCGATATTGGGGCAGTGCTGCGAGATGCCGATAGGGTTCGTGCAGATTCCCGTTGGAGTGGCGGGGCCGTTGTTGTTGGATGGGAAGGAATACACTGTGCCTATGGCCACCACTGAAGGGTGTCTGGTTGCCAGCACCAACAGAGGGTGCAAAGCTATTTACGTCTCTGGTGGTGCTTCCTCTGTGCTTCTCAGAGATGGCATGACCAGAGCACCCGTTGTGAGCTTGCCCTCTGCTCAGCGCGCTGCGCAGTTGAAGTTCTTCTTGGAGGATCCTCTCAACTACGATTCCCTTTCTGTCGTTTTCAACAAGTACTCTCTTCTTCTATCTCTTTCTCCTTCGCTTTTTTTCTTTCTTTTCCAAGTTTCTTCTTTATGTTCCGATTGCGACGCTTTACATTGCTATTTCCGAAACCACGGCCCAATGTCTCTTGCACGAATGCGTTTGACCATCAATGATTGCCATGTGCTTGAGGATGTCTCTCAAACGTCATATGCGAGATGTTAGTGTTTATAATCTTACGCCTTTATATTTCGTTGAAAGTTCCTTTTTCTTTTGTTTTTTTATCCGTTTTGTTTTATGGTTTGCTACCAAAGTTTTACTCTCACGTGTGAAAATTAGGAAAAGTTAGTAAGCAAAGGAACATTTCTTTCTATTTTTCCGCAATTTGAGGAACATATATTTTTTCGTTAATCGACCGGATCCAATTTTAGTTGTTTTCACAACGAGATAAATTGGAATACCACTGTGAATGGTTTTGTTGATGGGTATATCTGGGAGTGCTTTTGTAAGGCTTGTTTTGATTATTGTAAGAAACGGGACCCATATTATCTAAAAAAATGTATACAACAATTGACTGAATCCAAGCGAGGAATTGGTAGTTTTGGCTGTAGTATGTTACGGTTATTTTTTTTTGTTTTATTTGTTTATGTTGATCGATCGAAGTGATAGGAATTCCTGTGGATGTGTCATCATCGCTTTTTGTCTTCTAGAACTATTGCAAGCCATCATTACTGCGGGTTTGTTATAATGAATGATGAGTAATATGTAATGGATATATGCGCAGGTCAAGCAGATTTGCGAGGTTGCAGAGTATTCAGTGTGCTATTGCGGGCAAGAATCTGTACATGAGATTCCGATGCAGCACTGGTGATGCCATGGGGATGAACATGGTGTCTAAAGGTGTTCAAAATGTCCTTGATTTTCTTCAGACAGACTTCCCTGACATGGATGTTATTGGAATCTCTGGTAAACATGATCTTCTTTATGTGTTTTTACTGCACTTTCCTTTGCCATGTTTGAAGGCAGTAGCTGAAATTTTGCTTTGGTCCAGGAAATTTCTGTTCGGACAAGAAAGCAGCAGCTGTGAACTGGATTGAAGGACGTGGGAAGTCCGTGGTGTGTGAGGCTATAATCAAGGAGGAGGTGGTCAATAAGGTGTTGAAGAGCAGTGTAGAGGCCCTAGTTGAGCTTAACATGCTTAAAAACCTTACTGGCTCAGCCGTGGCTGGTGCTCTTGGTGGCTTCAATGCACATGCTAGCAATATCGTGTCTGCCATCTACATTGCCACTGGTCAGGATCCTGCCCAGAATGTGGAGAGTTCTCACTGCATCACCATGATGGAAGCTGTCAATGGTGGCAAAGACCTTCACGTTTCTGTGACCATGCCCTCAATTGAGGTACAACCATTCTCTCATCTTTTAGACCCTCTTTGATTCTTAAGATGGAAAAACGATAATTTAATGCACGTGGAAAGAAATGAATAGAAAATATAGTAAATGAATAGGGTAGGTGGACTCAGACCACCTCAGTTTGTATATTTTACGAAAGAATACAGTTTTTTGTAGCGGGATATTAGTATCTTTATAGATAGATGCATTTGGTGGTGGGTGGTCCCATTACACATATAAAGCATGCGATGCACGTTTTTGTATTGGCCTATGATTCAGGCCGGCCAAGTGGTGGCGTCCTTTACCTTGCTCTTTGATTCCTAAAAGAATATATCATCAAAATCCAAGATTCACTGTCATTGTTTTATGTTTGGCTTTTGTTTTAATCTCCTTAGACATATTTCTTTGGGAATGAGTTAAAACTTTTTTGTTGTGGTTGTCAGGTTGGTACTGTAGGAGGGGGCACACAACTGGCATCTCAGTCTGCATGTCTTAATTTACTTGGTGTGAAGGGTGCGAGTAAAGAATGTCCTGGTGCAAATTCTAGGTTACTGGCCACCATTGTAGCCGGTTCAGTCCTAGCGGGGGAGCTATCACTCATGTCGGCAATTGCAGCTGGACAACTTGTTAAGAGTCATATGAAATACAACAGATCTAACAGGGATATGTCTAAAATTCTCCCATAAGCTCCCCACGTTACAATTCACGTGTCTTAAGTCACTAATAAGCAAACCATCACATAAAGACAAAAGTGATGGTTGGCATCTTCCACCGGTGAATCCAGCTCCCCAAAAGCGTCTATGGTTGCCATTCATTGAATATTTGGTTGGTGCGAGTGTTACGGAGATTGTACAGAGGGAGTTGGATCAGAGGGTGGAGGAAAACAAGAGCCATACTTTTGGGATTAGAGTTCTATTTGTTTTCCAAAAAGAAATCATTTGTGTCGTGTGCTGTTCTTCTACTGCTTTAGATGATATGGTACTTTAGTCTGCAGTGTTTTGATGTGTTGTAAGATCCATGTGGTTAATTTGTAATTTTAGCAAGAACAGAGATGATGTAGAGATGTTTATAGTAATAGTCAGTGGTTGTTCAAGGTTTATTGGTTCTGTTGGGTGGTATATATGTTTTGTGGATCTTGTAATACTTGAAAAACATCTAAGAGTATCAGCAGCAATCCAAAACAACGATGTTCTTCCTAATATTCCTAATAAGCATGCTGGCCCAGCCCCACTCTTTTTTTTTTAAATATAATTACTGATTTGGTATACTAACTTTTTGGTTAAGTTCAATTTGATATCCAAATTTTTGGTTTATTTAATTTAATCCTCTCAAAAAAGGCTAAAATAACATCTTTCATCAATTCTTTTAAAAAAAAATTCAAAAAATTTTAAAACTGTCACGTGTCAGTTTATCATCGTGTCATGTGGCAGTTTACAATCATGACACGTGGCAGTGGTAATAGTTATTTTCAATTTAGTATCTCAATTTAAATTTTTGGTTCAATTTAGTACCCAATTTTTTAAAATGATCAAATTTCGTCCTTTCCAATTTGAGATCAAATTAGTAAATAAGCTTAATTACAACGTATATATATGTATATATATATATATACATATATATATATATATACATATGTATATATATATATATATATATATATATATATATATATATATATATATATATGTATATATACATATATACATATGTATATATATATATATGTATATATACATATATATATATGTATATATATATATATATATATGTTATAATAACTTTTTTTAATATATACATCAAATCATTTCACCTAAATACTTAAATTATTTTATTTTTTACATTTTAACATTTATAATTTTTTACACATGAAATTTTTTTCACTTGTATAAAATAAAATATTTTAACATGTATATATAAGTTATAATTAAACTTAGTTACTAATTTGGTCTCAATTTGGAAAGGACAAAATTTGATTATTTTAAAAACTTAGGGTACTAAATTGAATCAAAAAGTTAAATTGAGGTACTAAATTGAGAACAACTATTACCACTACCACGTGTCATGATTGTAAGTTGCCACGTGGCACGATAATAAACTGACACATGGCAATTTTAAAATTTTTTGAAAAAAAAAATTTTGAAAAAAATTTAAAAATAAAAACTTATTTTTTTAAAAAAAATTAAAAAATTAAAATTTTTGTAGTTTGACACGTGTCCTGTACGAATTAACTTCAACGGAAATAACTCTTTAGATAATTGGGGTATTAAATTGAACAAATCAATGTTTGGATACCAAATTAAATTTAATCAAAAAGTTTTAGTACCAAATCAGTAATTATATTTTTTTTTATAAATAATATGACATTTTTTTTATCAAATTATAGTTATAATGTGGATCTTTCTTCGCACCTACTTTCCTTCTGCAACGGAACATATATGAGAAAAAAACTTCGAACATAAAAGTTTGACAAAAATTAATTGATATTAGGTTTCAAGTCCCTTACATGGGATCAAAAGTTCATCACTTAATCAAAAGGGTATACTTAGTAATCAGAGCCTATTTTATTTATTTATTTTTTATTTAAGAATTTAGAATGTCTCCCTTCTGTCCAAGCTGGAGGTGATTCAATATCTCATTTTTAATTGAATATTTTTTAATTTTTTTTTCTATTGAATATTTTAATTTTAATTTTTATTTTTTAATTGAAATTTTATTTTTTAAATTTTTCATTAATTTGGATATGTGATTGTTATCATACCCATATATTGTTTTGTCTCTACATATTAAAAAAATAATATTTTTAATTAAACAATAAGATAAAGAAAAAAATAATTATGTTAATTAAAAATAATACAGACAGCAAAGGATTGTAATCATCATTTACAAGGACAGTAAAACGTTGTTAAAGGTGATAGCATACAAGTTATCGAAAATTATAATTATTATCGTATTTAATAAATGTTCAATTAAAACAATAAAATCAATTATTAAATATTAGCTATGTTATTTAAAGGAACAAATTCAAAGTTTCAATACTCTAGTTTTGATGATGTTTTAAGAGAAAAAAAAATCATATGTAATAGTGTCATAGTTAGGATTATTGCGTGATTAAGTCTAGAGATGTTGTGAGCCAAACTAGATATCTTAATACTATATTAATCACAACAAAATTGATTAGAAGTATCTTTGACACAAAAAGAATACTAAATTTTGAAAAAATTGTCATATTAATCAATTAAAGATACTAATGTAATTAATTATGGTAAGTCTAATCAATGAGCATTGAACTCAGTATCAAATTAATTGCGACAAAAAACAGTTTAAAAATCCAATGTGTCTCTGAATTGAAGAACCCTAATTTTCATGATTTTGAAAGTGTGAAAGAGAGATTAGAGAGTTCTTGGAGTGTTCTTTAGTGAGCACTAATCAACTTCAACTTCTTCATCAAGATTTATTCAAGATTGATTGGTGGAAGGATGTTCTTGCTTGGCTTAGGATGATTATGTAAATTCAGCTTGATTTACAACTTGTTCCATAGCTTTTATTAATTAATTTTCAATTTTGTGTCATTGTGCAGGTGATATTCTTGATGCAATTGTGTGTAGCATTACATTAGGAAGTAATTCTTGCTAGGGTTTTTAAGGTCTTGATATCTTAAGGTTTAAAATTATTGAGGAGCACATGCAATTTTTGTAAAACTCTTTGACATAGTAAAAATTTTCTAGTTTGGTTTACTAAAAGAAAACTGGATATAGATTCGTGTTGAATCAAACCGTATAAAATCAATTATCTCTTGTCTCTTTCCTTATCCTCTTTGCTTATTTTCATGTCTTTGAAGACTCATAAACTAAGCATCTCATCCATTCTTCACTAATTGATTAAAAAATATTTTGAAAGACATTCTTAAATTAAAAAGGTATAATTTTTTGTACAATCAATTCATCCCTCTTGCTTGTACTTGATCTCATCCACGGTAGCAATCTATAATATTATTTTATATTAATTATAAAATTTATAACATGTATTGAAAAAAAATTAATGATAAATATTCAATTAAAAAAATGAAAAATTTGATTACATAATAATCTGAAAATTTTAAATTTATAAGAGACTCGAAACTTTCTTAAATTTTATTTAATTATGTATTTTCTTTTAATTTTTATTTATAATTGTTAAATTTTAGTTGGTCATTATCATTTTAAATAAAATTAATTTTATTAAATTTTATTTTCATTTTTTCTTAAAAAATATTTCGTAAAATGAGATTATAAATAAATTTCTTAATTGTAAAAGTGTTTAAGTCGAAAAGAGTAAAGGGGAGTGATTATTAGAGACTCAACTCAAACACGAAGCTAACTCATTTTTATTTCAAAATTTAATAAGGTTATTTAAATGGAAAACAAGAAAATTAGCTGTTTAAAATTGACCATTTTAAGCTTTTTGCATAAAATTAGATTAGAAAAAGAGAGTATCAAATATCATTTTAGTTTCTTTATTATAATTAATTGTTTTTTAACGTTATGATTAGGTTAAGTCAACGTAAATGTAAGATCCACTTTTGTTTTAAGTGAATGGGCTTAACTTTGATGAGTAAGGGCCCATAGTTAGTCTACCTTAGTACTCCAGAAGTCTTCCCAGTCATTCATTCTCATTTTGTCTCATTTTTTTAGAAATAGTTTCCCCTCTTGCTTATATTATAGTTCTGAAGCAAAAGTTCTGCTAGGACATAAGTTTCTTCCTCTCCCGAGCTAGTAGAAACATGCTTCTTCCATATAAGTTAAGTTTGATCTTTTGTTTATTTTCTTTTCCAGCTCAGCTGCCTTGGTTCTGTCTTGGGTTTGTCACTAGAGACTTATTCCCACCCTTATGTTCGTACTTTACAGCTCTTTAGTTCGCCTTGTGAGTTGTGGTGCTCTTCTTGGAGTGTATGCGTTGATTGGATAACATATTGCCAGGTAAGGGAAGCTAGAGTTTTTACGTTTTCTTGAAGTATCTTGTATGTTTTGGCTCTGTTTTATGTTTAAGATGCATGTTTGATGACTATGATTGTATAAGAATGAAGCTGGTTGTGGTTTGTGTTGATTTTCTGGTTTGCATGCGTGAGCAGGAGAGAACCCTGTTGTTTTCGTCCAAGCGAGTCACTCTTGCCTAAGCGAAAATAGCAAAAACTCACCCTAGTTTCTGCTTGAGTTGTCGCTCAGGCGACGAGCTTATGCTTTAAGCGATGAGTAATCTCGCTCAGGCGAGAAGGTCTCGCTTAAGCGTGAGAACTCGCAAAAACCTATCGTGCTCCTTGTTTGCAATCTAGCCTAAGCAAGATCTTTTAGCTTGAGCGAGAAACTCCTATCACCTGAGCGAGAGCTCTCTAACTTGAGCGAGATTGACAGTATAATTACCTTAATTACTTGGTTGCTCCCATGATTGATTTGTTTACCCTTTTTAAAAGCATGAAGTATGATGGCAATGTTTTATGCAATGTGTTTGTGTTTTCTTTAGTTTTTGTTGTTTGGGATTTTGGGTTTTTGCACGTTGAAATCAGTGAAAATCTGACAGTTTAGCTTAAACGATAACTTTTAACTTAAATGAAACCAGTCTAATTTAAGCGAGAATTTTTAGCTTAAGCGAGATCAGTCTAGCTTAAGCGAGAATTTCTAGCTTAAGCGATATCAATATGGTGTGAGAACATGGATGTGGCATGAGTTAGACATAATTCCTTGAATCTCTTGGTGAGATTTCATGATGGTGTTGTAGTGTATATAATTAGATAAGGATTCAAGCAATGTTGCATCCTGAAACTCTAAAAAATCAATTAGTTTCACATAGAGCGTACTGATTCAAGTGGTAAGAGTAGCCGGAGACCCTAGTCTCACATTGGGTTTTTGCACGTTGAAATCAGTGAAAATCTGTCAATTTAGCTTAAACGATAAATTTTAACTTAAGTGAAACCAATCTAGTTTAAGCGAGAATTTTTAGCTTAAGCGAGATCAGTCTAGCTTAAGCGAGAATTTCTAGCTTAAGCGATATCAATATGGTGTGAGAACATGGATGTGGCATGAGTTAGACATAATTCCTTGAATCTCTTGGTGAGATTTCATGATGGTGTTGTAGTGTATATAATTAGATAAGGATTCAAGCAATGTTGCATCCTGAAACTCTAAAAAATCAATTAGTCTCACATAGAGCGTACTGATTCAAGTGGTAAGAGTAGCCGGAGACCCTAGTCTTTGGCAGGATAATGACCACCTAGATGATTGAATGTTAACCTTGTGCATGGTAGGGTAAAACCCATTAGCAATGGCTTTGCAGAGCAGTAGAGGCCACCACAAGTGCAAACATCCGGTGAATCCGATCCGATCTCTTTATATGTATCCAAATAATTGAGTTTAAAAGTCTTGCATTGTTTGCCTTCACATGCTTGTGTGCTTACTGAATTGCATGTTTATAATTTGTTTAATAAACTGTTTGCTCCTGGATATGTTAAAAAATTATTTGTCTCTAGCTTACCCTTTTTTTCTGTGTTTGTGTTCTCTGTTTGCCTTTTCCCTTTTTGCAATGATCACGTTGGTGTGAGCAGATATAGAGATACTATATGTGAATTGAAGGCAAAATATATACTATTTTGAGTGGATCCGACAGTTTTTTTCTTTTCTCTTTTTTCATCTTTCTCTTCTACAAATAAATGATACAAAATTGGTATTTCAATCCTTTTCCCTTATTTCTACTTATATCTACTCGGTAATAATTTCTCTTCTATTCCATGGCAATTTAAGGAAAAAGCACCATAAAAACAATGCTTTATTTCTCTTCTCAACAAATAAATGACAGAAATTTGATATTCCAATTCATTCTTTGGTAAGAACAAACAGAAGGTAAAGCTTGCGTATAAACGCTTAAATGTAAGGTTTTATTATATTTATCATGAAGTCACAACATACAAGCAATAGCTTAGAAAATCATGTTAGTCTGCTTGTCTCTGCAATCAATTGATGAGTATCATATACAGATAAAGATGTCAACTTATCTGGAGAAAGAAAACCTTCACTTTCTGAACTTTAGCAACAATGTTAAATACTCCAACCATCCTGCAAACCTATCTCTTGCAGGTAATGTTCTGCATCCAACGCTGCCATACACCCTGCATCAATAATATCATTTCCATTATCCTTTCGCAGAGTATAACTTTTGCTGCATTATATCTGATTCTGATTGTGTTACACGCATATTGTAATTGTTGACAATTTTTACGTTCTATGACCACAAACACAGTCAAAACCATAAACAGTTGAATCACTTTTATGACACTTGTAGTTCAAAAAATTCAAATATAAAGGTGAAATCATTAGCTGATACCAAATTCTTACCCCCTTCAATTTTTTTTTTCTATCAGAACAGGACAATGACTAAAATCCCAAATTGAGCTCATAACCAAATACAAGTCAACGACTACTCAAATTTAAGCTTCAGTCCTTTTGTCCAAATAATAAGCGTACTCTTTCTGTAACTTATTTTAAATCAGTATTCGGTCTTATTTCATGTACTAATTCCCAAATCAGAAATGGAAGAAAATAAAACGCAAGAATTTATTTATAATCACTATGACTTCAAAGTTCTAGCAGAACATTGTTGATACAAATACTATTATTATCATATAGTCTACATAACTGAAGTGAAGGTGAGCATACTAAAGACTATATCGTACACCTAAACTCTCAGGCCTCTCTATTACCGAGTCTCTCTAATAAGTAACAAAAGGTGGGAAACTGTGGATTACTAGAAGGTGGGGGACACTGAATAATCAGTAAGTATGTTGAAAGATATTCAGAATGAGGTGATTCTACCAAATGCCATTTCCAAATAAAATTATAAAATGTTGAGAACATGGAGAAAACGTGAAATCCAAGACAGTTTCAAAACCAAGGAAAATATAAACCTAGCAATAACATAACCTGTTCATACTCTAATTTGCTTCCAAAGGATGTTGAATGGAACTGATAGAAAACATGGCCACCAAATTCAAAACTAGGAATCTGACAACACATGAATACATATCTAGCACAGAACAAAACAATCTAATATATTTGAAAATAAACAAGAATTACCAGTTCCAGCTGCAGTAATAGCTTGCCTATACTTCTTATCCTGCACATCACCAGCAGCAAAAACCCCATCAACACTAGTCTTTGTGGTGCCAGGTTTGGTCACAATGTACCCATCAGAGTCTAATTCAAGTTGACCATCCAAGAATTTCGTGGCAGGTTCATGCCCAATTGCAAAGAACAAACCAGAAACTTTCAAATCAGACACAACCCCAGTCACCACGTTCTTCACCTTAACCCCACCAAGAACCCTACCCTTATTATCCCCATAAGCCCCGACCACTACTGAATTCCACAACACCTCAATTTTGGGATTACGCATCAGCTTCCCCTGCATGATCTTAGAAGCCTTAAACTTGTCCCTTCTATGAATTACATACACTTTGGAACCAAACTTGGTGAGGAAGGTAGCTTCCTCCATAGCAGAATCTCCGCCACCGATAACCGCCAGAGGTCTGTCACGGAATATCGGCGCGGCACCGTCACACACGGCGCACGCCGATATCCCGCGGTTCCAGAACCCGTCGGGGCCGTCACCCGCGCCGTCGAAATTCAGCCGCTTAGCAACAGCGCCCGTGGCGACGATGACGGATTCAGCTTCCACAGTGGTGGAGTCGGTGAAAACCCTAAGCGGCCGTTCGGAGAAGTCCACTGTCGTCACGGTCTCCGTGACTATCTCGGCGCCGAAACGTTGCGACTGCTCGCGACAGCGGTCCATGAGCTCGGCGCCGAGGATGCCAGCCGGAAATCCCGGAAAGTTCTCAACGTCCGTGGTGGTGGTTAGCTGGCCGCCAGGAGCGACGCCGTTCGCCATCCATCCTTCGAAGAGGACCGACTTCAGCTCCGCTCGAGCAGCGTAAATGGCGGCGGTGTGCGCCGCCGGCCCGCTTCCGATGATGCAAACCTTCGTTTTCAGTATTTTCCGGGGGACGATTTCGCCATCGGAGGAAGAAGTATCCCCGGCGTCGGACGAAGAGGTGGAAGAGGTGGTGGATGAAGGAGAAGAAGATGACGAAGAAGAAGAAGAAAAAAAAGAAGAGGACGAAGAAGAAGACACGTTGGAATTGGAGGCCGCGATTGTGGCTGCGGCGGCGGTGGAAGCGAGCCCAAAGCCTATGAGGTTGCGGGCTTTGGTGAAGAACGTGTTTGGGAAAATTCCCATTTACTGTCCTTGATTGATCTTCGCGAAACGCGTTTTTTTTCTTTGTTTTCCTCAGTGTAGAGAGGTCATTCTCTCGGTTTGCATAAAGATACGTTTCGAAATTTAAACAATGTGGCAACTGAAACAAATGTGAGAGCTAGGAAAGGGTAACAAGTTACTTTGCTTCAGAAAATCCGAAACGATAACGAAAAGAATGTGTGTCGATCTGGTTGTGCTTTGTCTGGCATTTCCTATCTGGGAAGCCTTACTTCTTCTTTCTTTCTAGTTGGGTGGGTAAGCTATTCCGGTATTCCAAATCTCCATCATCCACAAAAGTTAAGCATAACACAGCTTTCAACTTTGTTCAGAAGAAGCACTGCTTCCATGATTTTCATTCTACACAAGTTGAATTGGGCCACAAAACATTTTGTTCTCATTTAATATGTGCACCACTTACAATTACTCATTATACCCATTACAATTTCTATTTGCACCACCTTCTTTTACTACGGTTGAAATCAGCACTCCCGTTCCCTAGCTCATCCACCAAACATGAATGCATACAATAAGATAAAATCTGGGAATCATTTGAGAGATCCAAGTGACCAGTGAATAAAAATAAAATCATTAAGAATATAAGTATTCATTGGTGCTTGAATTGGTGGTGTGGAAGATAATTTTCTCGCTAAAATTGAAATGTTGTAATTTCTATCAATGAAAATTCCCACTAAGTAAATTTTAATTGAATGTAGTCTATATTTTTTTATGTAAGTTTCGGACTTATTATTGGGTTTTCCTAACAAATCTTCCATAAAAAATAAATTACCGATGATATTAAAACTGATAATTCATTTTAGTATCTTCTCATGCAAATATAATATGCATGAATACTAGTATTACGTTTCAACCTTACTGAGAGATTTGGAATACATATCAAAATCAGAGTTTATTAATTTTTGTCCATGTTATCTGATGTTATCTAATTACACATGTTTAAAAACATTGTTTGGAAGGTGACACATGATGTTGGTCCTATAAATGGGTGAAGCCTCTGACATGTTCCCTCCTGACAAACCACTTGGGCACCCTTGTTTTCTGGTGGAGGAACTAACATCAAACCCACCTGCCTCCTCTTCTAACCCACGCCTGAGTTAAATCTACAAAATTAATGGATTTTCTTTTTTAAGTTTAATAATATGTGTAGAAAATTTCATATTGGCTCGAAATTAGATTAAGTTGTAATAAATAAAGAAGAACAAATCGTACTTTAATAATCTAGTTCAGTAAATTATTGGAATTTTTCTTTTATAACTTTAATATTATGAAAATCTTAACTAAAAATTATATTAAATTATAGTATATAAAAAAGAGTAATTTTTACTGTTTAATATAGTATTTGAATCTATTATAATTTAATTTAAACCTACCATATACTATAAAACTTACTCAATATCTGTGATAAAAAAATTTACATATATTAATAATAAAATTAAATGTTAATATATAAATGGAGATAAATCCTGGCTTTTTGAGTTGAAAGTCACTCACTAATACAACTTATCTCCCTTTTTCCATAATGATTAAAAAATCAAGATAATTATATTTGTAGTCTTCTATCTTAGGTTGAGACAAATATGATAATCGTTTCAAATTTATAGCATCAAGATGAATTAAACTTTTAAAAATCACTTTAATGAACAAATAAAATAAAAAATTAAAATATAATTTAAAATTTTCACAATACACAATTTAAAGTTTAATTGTAAATGAAAAGTGTAACAACCTATTTCTTAATCATTGTCTTGCTCACTAAAAGTAAGATTATAACTTGTTAATAACATTAATAATTATAGTTATATTGAGTTACAATTTAGTCCTTAATTCATTAAAAAAATATTTTAAAATATGGTTAACATAACTTATAGGTACTCTAAAATAGGAACTAAAGAACTAAAAGCTTAATACAGTTTTTCAAAAATAAAAAATAAAAATTAACATATATTCTCTAACTCATTCCGCTACTTCATGCGGCTAACTCCAGTTTCGTTGCTACTATCCTCGTCTCTTCGTAAATTTGCTCCCTATATACATAATATACCTAATATATGACCATCACATCATTGCAAGAATAAGAAAAACAAAAGATACAAAATATAAGAGTGAGCTAAATATTACCAAAATAATCTAGAATTGAAAGATATCATAATTTTTATCAAAACATTAAATTAAAGTCCAAGAATCAGAGAAATTTCTAATTTCTAGACTTAAGACTCTTGCTTTCAGGAGAGTAGTACATTAAATGGACTTGTGAGACTCTGCACCTATCATACTGACCCTTCTCTTATCTTCTATACAAGAATAACTCAAGTGGTACATCATATATCTCATCCAATGACAGAGTTAACTTCAGTAGTTCCTTAAGTATGATCAGGATAGTCTCACATCACAAGTCCTCTTCAATCCACTTGACCTCATCCTATATTAGCATTTCCCCTTGGAGATAGCTAATGTGACAATCATAGCACAAAGAAATAACACTTCAGCAGTTATGTTCTCAAACAACTTATCAGTTATGTTCTCAAACAACTTATAAATCCAACATGTTTCAAATCATTATTTTAACTAAACAAATTCCCAAACCACTCTGATACACAGAAATCCATAATTTCACATAATTAAAAGTCTCACATCCACATGGTCTTTAAACACAACATAAGCCATCTTCTTAATATCTTACTATCATCATTCACAACATAATTTCAATTCAATACAAATGTTCAGTTATACCGTCAAACTAATTCAAACTAACAAATAACTCAAGTTATAGCATGCAACTACATATTCATATCCCATTATTTAAATTCAACAATATGACTTTAAAATCTGAAAGGAATTTAGCTCTCCTCATCTTATATAGCATACATTCATCCCCTACACAGGCTCCCCTTAAGATTGTTATAACTTCACAACAAAAATTTTGATTAATGATCAAGGCACGATTTTAGAATCACAACAAGATGGAAGTTTCAGGAAGCAAGAGAAATTACATGCGATCTAGGAAAGCTATGTATAAACAAATATATTGGTTCTATGGGATGGCAGAAACTTGAACTTATGTCAAGATGAAATCGAATTATACGGTAGAAACATTTAGACTAATCACTTATATAACATCAAATCTTCAACAAACAAGTAAGAAAGTCAATTTTTTTAAAAGAGAATGAAGGATAGAAAAATGAGTTTCTGGGAATCAAAAGTGGAAGGAGTTTTCAAAAACTATTTCTAAATTACCCTCTTAACCCATTAATATTTTAAAATAAAAAATATATATATATAATTTTTAATTCTTATTTTTTTTATTATTATTATTATTTTCAGTTTCTCACACAAAGTCCTTCAAAAAAGTAAATAAGATAATCTTTATTATGCTTATAAAATCCACCTTTTAGTCCGAACTGTAAGTTTTTTTTACTGAAGTTAATCGTATTGGGATCTGAAATAAGAAATTAAGAATATTAAAATCGCCTTAATCAAGGTTAATTTTCAAGTTTAGGTAAGTGTCGTAAGATTTTGATGATTTTTTAAAGAATAAATCAACTTATCTAATGCTAATCTAGTGTTAGCGATCTATTTTATTTTTCGTGTGTCGTGATATACTGTGACATCATGCCATGTCCACGGCGCCAACACATAGATTTATTATTTTTAAGTTTTGTATTTTCTTTAACATTTATGGCAATGATACTCAATATTAAAATATAAAAACTAGACTTACCGGTGTGGGGAAACAAAAACTAGACAGTATATAATTTATTTCCAATATTTATTTATATCGTAAAATACATGTTTATTTACAAAAAATGTAAAAAAATATTAAAATAAATGTTTAATTGATAGTTCACTGATTACTGAGTTATATTGGATTTGTATCTTAAACTATTCAATGAGAATTTTAATTTAAAGAAATAATTAACTTTTTCATATGGTTGAAACCATATACAACATTCATGAAAAATGTTTCTTTTTCTACACGGACGGGTGAGATTAGTGTGTGGTGGATGCCTCATGAATAAAAAGTGCTGAATTTAATATAGCTAAACTGAATAATAACAATGAAACAAATTATAAATTCAAAGATATGATTATTCCCCCCTCTCCAATGTCAACAATACTTTCCCTTTAATTACTTTATGCTTAATTAGTCAAAAAATTAATGTCGCGTTAGGTAGTAATCCAAACTCAGGAATCTTCCCTGCAATTTGCCACCACAAAAAGAAGAAAATTCAACACGCTTGCATTCAACAAGGTTTCCAAATTAAACTACACATTAAATTTTCTGACATTTCTCAAACATTTGTACAGAGAATGATCCATTACCGATGCAAAACTAGAGATGAAATATTCACAGGGAGTGCACTGGCTCTATTTTCATGCAACCCCAAAAGAAAAAAAAAAAAAAAAAAAAAAAAAAAAAAAGAAAGAAAAAAAAATATAAAAAAAAAAAAAAAATCAAAAAAAAAAAAAAATAATAATTATTAATCTG
>Ga0214545_1007722_pt1 | contig 17737 bp, 4 predicted proteins | sample CNSS4metaG_FD_160064 | JGI IMG/M metagenome (GOLD analysis project Ga0214545, IMG submission 160064) | Root nodule microbial communities from cowpea collected in UCLA plant growth center, Los Angeles, California, USA - CNSS4 | ecosystem: Host-associated > Plants > Roots > Nodule | place: USA... | reverse complement strand
CTAAAAGCTTAGCCCTCCATGGCTTTGATGGAATACATGATGATATGAAGGAAAGAAAATAAAAGAAAGAATGAGAGATGTGGTGGAGACGGTATCTGCCAAAACCAGAGAGTTCTAAGTGTCTAAGTTGTAAGTTGTCCCGCTTCTGCTCCCTTAAGTCTCTTTATATAGGCTTCCGCTGGACTTTGGTCTTTATCTGTCAGTTGCTAAAATCTTTTATTTTTATTTAATTAATTAGCAACTTAATTCCTGTTCAATTTCCAATTTTGCCCCTCTTATTTAACCATTTTTGCAGTTTTGACCAGAGTTGACTGCTGACTTTGACCAGTTGACCAGTTGACCAGTTGACCAGTTTGACTGTCCAATAACAGCCTGACACGTGGTGTAGAGTGCACTTTCTCTCTCCAGACTAGGGTTTGCTGCTCCTTCCTCCTTTCTCCCTTGACTGCGCAACTGACGGCGCGGTGGTGCGAGGGCATTGTTCCGGCGATTAGCGTGGTGGCTCATGGTGGTCCGACGGGTCTGGATGGTGATCATTGGTGTGTGTTGCTGCCAACGACGTTGTTGCAGATGGTTGCTGCTGGCGCGCGTTTAATGTTCTGAGAGGAAGATGCGTGGTGTTCGCGGTTGACAATGGCAGATCTGTGGTGGCTGCCGTGACTGCGGACGGTGGTCCCAATGAGGTGCGCTACTGTAGGTGAAGTGATGAAGATTGAAGATGGTGGTTGTCATGGTGAGGCAGATGGTGTTGTTCGTGCAGGTTCAGATACGTGTGGAGCTGCTGTTGCGGACGGAGTTGCGGTGGTTGTTGTGGCTGCTGCAGAGATGGTGCGAACATGGTGTTCGCAATGAGATGAATGGTGACGGTGGCAGCGGGAAGATGAACGCAATGGCTGCCGGCGAGAACGAATAGGTGCGGTGGTGTTCGTGACGACACTGCTCCAAACTCCGGCGAGATTGGCGGCTAGGGTGGCGGCTGCCATGGTGATGGAAGGAGGGGAGGAAAATTAGGGTTAGGGTTTCATTTTCGGAGATGGTGATGTGGCAGGATTTGACTTGTCAATTTGCTGAGTGGAGGATTATGACACGTGTCAGCTTATGGTTGGCCTGATTTGAAAGGTGGGGATTGCCACATGGCATAATCTGGTTGAGTGGAGTTTAAGTTGTAGGAGGGGTGCAACTTAGTGAAAACTGGGGGTGCATAACAGGTTTTTGGTGGTCCACTTCAGAAGGAGTGTGCAAATAAAATGTGGGGGTGCATTTAGCTCCTGATTTATTCTTTTCCAGAATTTCTTGATTTGGGACTTATTTTGTAACTTTGAATATTTCAAATCCACACTATTAATGACCAAAAATAAATTCCAGCTGCATTAACAAACGTTAGAATATACAATAATATTTTATGCAACTAAAATCAATTTTTATGCCATTTTTACCAAACTTATTCAATCAATCCAATAATCACAAATCCTAATTAAATCAATCTTTAAGCATAGAAAATTCAATTAAATCCCCAAATTTAAATATTAAATGAGGGCAAAAATTTGAACTCATCAATCATTTCATAATTAAGCTAAAAAATAAATTGCGGACATAATTATAAAGTTGATATCACCCTCAAACCATGACATAACAGAAATGATTTAAAAATAAAAGAATTTCCATCTTCCTTCCCCTCTCTCTCCCTCAAGGATGATCGGACAGAAAGGGAGAGGATGACATCAAGTGGATTACAGTGTGAAGTTTGTGTTGTTCACTTCAAGTGGATTAAAGGTGAAAGTGGGTGGATTAAGAGTAAAGTTTGCTAAAGTTTATAATTCATTTGATGGATGTGATAGATTAAAAATTATATTTAAATCAAAGAAAAACAAGATTACGAAATTGTATTTTATTTAAAAAATAAATAAAAATTATCATTATATAAGTTTGATTTATCGTAGAAAAAATATGAAAATGTATAAATTAAAGTAACATATTTTAATAAAAAATATTTAAAAGATAATGTAATAAAAAAATTTGTAATTAAGAATTACTTTTTAAACCTTATTATATAACAATTTTTAAATTTTCGTTATTTTTACATCGTTTTCATAATTATGCTAAAAAATAAATTGCGGATATTATTGTAATCTTGATATCACCCTCAAACCATTGCATAACATACAAGATTGAAAAATAGCGGAATTTCTCTCTTCCTTCCCCTCTCTTCTCATCGTTAATTGAAGGGAGTGAGATAGGATGAACTCAAGTGGATTAAAGTGTGAAACTTATCTTGTTAAATTTAATGGGAATAAAGGTGAAAGTGAGTGGATTTAGAGTAAAGTTTTATTGATGTTTGTGAGTGATTTGATGGATGTGATAGATTAAAAATTATATTTAAATCATAAAAAAACAAGATTACCAAATTGTACTTTATTTTAAAAATAATTAAAAATTATTATATAAGTTTGATGTATTATAGAAAAAAATATGAAAATGTATAAATGAAAGTAACATATTTTAATAAAAAAATATTTAAAAGATAATGTAATAAAAAAAATTTATAATTAAAAATCACTTTTTAAACCTTATTTTATAACAATTTTCAAATTTTCGTTATTAATTATTTTTGTAAAAATAATTTGAAAAGTCATATTTTTACATCGTTTTAATAATTAAACTGAAAAAGAAATTGCGAACATAATTGTAATTTTGATATCACCCTCAACCTAAGACATAACAGAGATGATTTAAGAATAAAAGAATTTCCCTCTTCCTTCCCCTCTCTCTCCCTTAAGGTTGATTGGATAGAGAGAGAGGATGACATTAGGTGGAGTACAGTGTGAAGTTTGTGTTGTTCACTTTAAGTGGTTTAAAGGTGAAAGTGGGTGGATTTAGAGTAAAGTTTGTTGAAGTTTATGAGTGATTTGATGGATGTGATAGATTAAAATTTATATTTAAATGATAAAAAAACAACATGATCAAAATGTACTTTATTTTAAAAATAGTTAAAAATTATCATGATATAAGTTTGATTTATCGTAGAAAAAATTTTAAACTTTATAAATGAAAGTAACATATTTTAATAAAAAATATTTAAAAGACAATGTAATAAAAAAATTTATAATTAAAAATTACTTTTTAAACCTTTATTTATAACAATTTTCAATTTTCAAATTTTAATTATTAATTATTTTCTGTAAAAATAATTTGGAAAGTCATATTTTATATCATTTTCATAGTTAAGCTAAAAAATAAATTGCGGACATAATTGTAATTTTGATATCATCCTCAAACGAAGACATACCAGAGATGTTTTAAAAATACAAGAATTTCTCTATTCCTTCTCCTGTCTCTCCCTCAAGGTTGATCGGATGGAGAGGGAGAAGATGACATCAAGTGGATTATAGTGTGAAGTTTGTGGTATTAACTTTAAGTGGATTAAATTTGAAAGTGATTGGATTAAGAGTAAAGTTTGTTAAAGTTTGTGAGTGATTTGATGGATGCGATAGATTTAAAATTATATTTAAATTAAACAAAAAGAAAATTACCAAATTGTACTTTATTTTAAAAATAATTAAAAGGTATCATAACATAAGTTTGATTTATCGTAGAAGAAATATTAAAATGTATAAATGAAAGTAACATATTTTAATAAAATATATTTAAAAGATAATGCAATAAAAAATTTATAATTAAAAATTACATTTTAAACATTATTTTATAACAATTTTCAAATTTTCATTATTTTTACATCGTTTTCATAATTATGCTAAAAAATAAATTGCGTACATAATTGTAAACTTGATATCTCCCTCAAACCATTACCTAACAGACATTATTGAAAAATAGATGAATTTCCTTCTTCCTACCCTTTCTCTCTTTCATCGTTGATTGGAGGGAGAGAGATAAGATGAATTCAAGTGGATTAGAGTGTGAGGCTTGACTTCTTCACTTTAAAGGTGAAAGTGAGTGGATTTAGAGTAAAGTTTGTTGAAGTTTGTGGGTGATTTGATGGAAGTGATAGACTAAAAATTATATTTAAATCATAAAAAAACAAGATTACTTAATTATACTTTATTTTAAAAATAATTAAAAATTATCATTATATAACTTTGATTTATCGTAGAAAAAATATGAAAATGTATAAATGAAAGTAACATATTTTAATAAAAAAATATTTAAAAGATAATGTAATAAAAAAGTTTATAATTAAAGATTACTTTTTAAACCTTATTTTATATAAGTTTTCAATTTTTTGTTATTTTTACATTGTTTTCATAATTATGCTAAAAAATAAATTACGGACATAATTGTAATCTTGATATCAACCCTCAAACCATTGCATGGCAGACATGATTGAAATATAGAGGAATTTTCTTCTTTTTTCCCCTCTTTCTCCCTCATCGTTGATTGGAGGAAGAGATAGAATGAATTCAAGTGCATTAGAGTGTGAAGCTTATCTTGTTCACTTTAAGGGGATTAAAGGAGAAAGTGAGTGGATTTAGAGTAAAGTTTGTTGATGTTTGTGAGTGATTTGATAGATGTGATACATTAAAAATTATATTTAAATCATAAAAAAACAAGATTACCAAATTGTACTTTATTTTAAAAATAATTACAAATTATCATTATATAAGTTTAATTTATCGTAGAAAAAATATGAAAATGTATAAATCAAAGTAACATATTTTAATAACAAAATATTTAAAAGATAATGTAAAAAAAAATTATAATTAAAAATTACTTTTTAAACCTTATTTTAAAACAATTTTCAAATTTTTGTTCTTTTTACATTGTTTTCATAATTATGCTAAAAAACAAATTGCGGACATAATTTTAATCTTGATATCGCACTCAATCCTTTGCATGATAGACATGATTAAAAAATAGAGGAATTTCCCTCTTCCTTCTGCTCTCTCTCCCTCATCGTTGATTGGAGGGAGAGAGATAGAATGAATTCAAGTGGATTAGAGTGTGAAGCTTATCTTGTTCACTTTAAGAGAATCAAAGGTGAAAGTGAGTGGATTTATATTTACGTTTTTTTATGTTTGTGACTGATTTGATGGATGTGATAGATTAAAAATTATATTTAAATCATAAAATAACAAGATTACCAAATTGTACTTTATTTTAAAAATATTTAAAAATTATCATTATATAAGTTTGATTTATCGTAGAAAACATATGAAAATGTATAAATGAAAGTAACATATTTTAATAAAAAAATATTTAAAAGATAATGTAATAAAAAAATTTATAACAATTTTCAAATTTTCGTTATTAATTATTGTTTCAAAAATAATTTGAAAAGTCATATTTTTAAATCATTTAAATAATTAAGCTGAAAAATAAATTGCGGATATAATTGTAATCTCGATATCACCCTCAAACAAAGATGTAACAAAGATGATTTAAAAGTACTAGAAAATTGTTTTTATTTTAAAAGTAATTAAAATTGATCATTATATAAGTTTGATTTGTCCTAGAAAATATATTAAAATGTATAAATGAAAATAACATATTTTAATATAAAAATAATTATAAAATAATGTAATAAAAGTTTTTATAATTCATAATTACTTTTTAAACCATATTTTATAACAATTTTCAAATTTTCGTTATTATTTATATTTGTAAAAAGAATTTCAAAAGCCATATTTTTACATCATTTTAATGATTAAGCTAAAAAATTAATTGCGGACATAATTGTAATCTTGATATCACCCTTAAACCATTGCATGATAGAGATGATTGAAAAATAGAGGAATTACCATCTTCATTCCCCTCTCTCTCCGTCAAGGTTGATTGGGGGGAGAGGGAGATAATGAATTCAAGTGGATTAGGGTGTGAAGTTTGTGGTTTTCACGTTCAATGGATTAAAGGTGAAAGATGGTGGATTTAAAGTACACTTTGTTAAAGTTTGTGAGTGATTTGATTGATGTGATAAATTAAAAATTATTTTTAAATCAAGGAAAAACAAGATTACCAAATTACCATTGTATAAGATTGATTTGTTGTAGAAAAAAAAAATATTAATATATGTAAATGAAAATAAAATATTTTCTTAAAAAAATATTTAAAAAGTAATGCAATAAAAAAATTTATAATTAATAATTAATTTTTAAACCTTATTTTAGATCAATTTTCAAATTTTCGTTATTAATTATTTTTGTAAAAATAATATGAAAAGTCATATTTTTATATCATTTCCATATTTAAGCTGAAAAATAAATTGCGGACATCATTGTTATCTTCATATCACCCACAAACCAACACATAACCGAGATGATTTAAAAATAGAATAATTTCCCTCTTCCTTCCCTCTCCCTCAAGGTTGATTTTAGGGAGAGGGAGATGATGAATTCAAGTGGATTAGAGTGTGAATTTTGTGTTGTTCACTTTAAATGGATTAAAGGTAAAAGAGGGTGGATTTAGAGTAAAGTTTGTTAAAGTTTGTGAGTGATTTGATGGATGTGATAGATTAAAAATTATATTTAAATTAAGGAAAAACAAGATTACCAAATTGTCCTTTATTTTAGAAATGATTAAAAATTATCATTGTATAAGTTTCATTTATCGTAAAAAAAAATATTAAAATGTATAAATGAAAGTGACATATTTTAATAAAAAAATATTTATAAAATAATGTAGTAAAAAACTTTATAATTGAAAATTACTTTTTAAACCTTATTTTTCAACAATTTTCAAATTTGTGTTATTATCTATTTTTGTAAAAATAATTTCAACAGCCATATTTTTAAATCATTTTCATAATTAAGCTGAAAAAATAATTGGGGACATAATTGTAATCTTGATATCACCCTCAAAGCATGGCATAACATAGATGATTGAAAAATAGAGGAATTTCTTCCTTCCTTCCCCTCTCTCTCCCCGAAGGTTGATTGGAGAGAGAGGATGACATCAAGTGGAATATGTTAGAAATATTTGAATATAATTTAAAAAATAAATAATTAAAATAGAAATTCTACTGTTACTGAAGTTTTTATAGACCTTTAATGTATGGGTTAATGGTTTTTATGGCTAACGGCTATATTCTTATTGTTGACATGAGAAGCAAAGGTGGTTTGCTTCTTGAAGATTTGATGAAGATTGAATGAAGCTCTTTTGAACTATCTTTAAGCCATAAACATTTGAATGAAGCCTACATTGATGAAGGAAAGGAGATTTGATGATATCCATGGTGATCAAGGCTGAAACATGTGCTCTCCATGTAGTTACATCATTAAGAAAGTGTACTTGTGGTTTGTAATTCATGTTGTAGACCTTAAAGCATTATTTAGATGTAGTTTGGTCTTTGTTGTGTTTTTAATCTGTTGAATGGTTTTTCAACAGGTTAAAATGTCTCTTTTAATTTGTTGAATGGTTTTTCAATAGGTTAAAAGGTTGGCTACAATAGTCTTAAACTACAACAAATTCAATCAGTTGATTTAGTTTTTAATCGAATGATTTCACTTAAGTCAAGTGAAATCAACCGATTGATTTGAAAATCAACCTGTTGAATTTCGTAACAGTTTTACTATAAAAGCTGTGATTTTCGAAAGAGAGGTTTGTTGATCATTTTAGAGCACGATTTAGTTCTGGAAACTTGTGGAAACTCTCTCTTTCGTGATCATAGGTGTTGCAGCTGTTGAAGATTGATCTTGGATCAATTCTAGAAGCTTTTGGCTTGGTTTGAAGCTTGGAGAAAGTGGTTTGTGGTAGGCAAGTTTGTGCTACCACTGAGGTTTGATCTTTCTCAATCTTTATGTGTGTGCCTGGTGGTTTTCCAGGTCTACAAGATGGTTCTTGCTGTGCTGGTGTGATTCTTGTGTGATTCAAGAGTCTTTTGTGGTGTTTTTGCATATTTTGGAAGTGTAAGGGTGAATTCTTTGTAAAACTTTTGAAATAGTGCAAAGTCAAGCTAAGGTTGCCTTGACAAACTGGATGTAGCTCAGGTTTGAGTGAACCAGTATAAAAATTCGTGGTGTACTTTCTTCTATAACCTTGTTCTCTTGCATTTTCATTTAAAGTTTCAAGAACTTGTGCTTTAATCATCTTTTTCATGTTCTTGCATGTTTTCATAGCATCTAAAGCATTGAGCATGTTTGTATAATCATTTGGAACTGATCTTGATCATTCTTGAGCATTGTTTCTGGTTTAAAATTCAAGTTCACATTTCTACATTTTTCCCAGTATTCCAATCGACTGTTTTTAAGTTTCAATCGATTGATTATACCAGAACAGAATTTGGTTAGCAAAATCAATCTATTAACTCTATTTTTGATCGATTAAAAGTGTATAGTTCAATACTGTTTGCATCCTAACTTGGTGATCTATTTGATTCAATTAATGGTGGTTTTTAGCTTGCAAAAATAGCCTAAAGTTTTAACTAGCCAATTCAACCCCCCCCCCCTTCTTGGCTTTTCAACCATTTCAAAACTAACACTTATTACTATTTACTTCTTTGTCTCCCTTTTCTACCTATAAATACCACCTAGGTGCATGGGGAAGAAAACAACAACAACAACAGAGACAACAAACACTAAAGTCTTTCTTAAAAGTGTTTTTCTTTTCTTCTCTATATTATCTTTAAGACAGTGGTGTTCATAAGGTTCGGAGATCCGTCGCTGCACTCGATCGATCTGATGGGTTGTTGTATCTTGGGAGAGAAATGCATTTGATTTAAAACACATATGATTGTGTATTTGTTTTGCCCCGTGCAGTAGGGGCATTTTCTCTCTAAGGATACCGCTATGCGTGCCTTAACCCAGGATATTTCTACTCCTTACCTTCTATCTTTTATTTATTATTGTTATTATAATTGTTGATCTCTAATTAGTATTTATTGTTTTATATATTGTCTCAGTATTATTATTGATTTAATAATTATTATTATATTATTTCATATTTATATTATTATTAGTATTATTTGAGTAATCAATTTCTAACATATTATAGTGTGAAATTTGTGTTGTTGACTTAAGTGGATTAAAGGTGAAAGTGGGTGGATTTGGAGTAAAGTTCGTTAAAGTTTGTGAGTGATTTGATGGATGTGATAGATTAAAAATTATATTTAAATCAAGGAAAAACAAGATTACCAAATTGTTTTTATATTAAAAGTAATTAAAAATTATAATTATATAAGGTTGATTTATCGTAGAAAAAATATAAAAATGTATAAATTAAAATAACATATTTTAATAAAAATAATTATAAAATAATGTAATAAAAAATTGGGTTAAATATGTGTTTGGTCCCTTAACTTTCAATGAATTTTAGAATTAGTCCATTCCAAAATTTTGGACCAATTTAGTTCTTCATCTTTCGAAATACATGAATTTAGTGCTTTTAATCAAATTTTGTTAAGTTTATTTAACATTTCAAACGCGTTTCATAATAGTATTTGACTTAACATTAAAGGAAAAATGTGTCAAACAGTATAAACAACTCAAATACATACGAAACATTAAATAAACTTGACAAAATTTGATTAAAAGGACTAAATCCACGTATTTCGAAAGATGCAGGACTAAATTGGTCCAAAGTTTTGAAATGGATTAATTCCAAAATTCACTAAAAGTTAAGGGACCAAAAACACATTCAACACTAAAAAATTTTATAATTGATTTTTGTAAAAATAATTTCAAAAGCCATATTTTTAAATCATTTTTATGATTAAGCTAAAAAATAAAATGCGGACATAATTGTAATCTTGATATCACCCTCAAACCATTGCATAATAGAGATGATTGCAAAATAGAGGAATTTCCATCTTCCTTCACCTCTCTCTACGTCAAGGTTGATTAGTGGGAGAGGGAGATGATGAATTTAAGTGGATTAGAGTGTGAAGTTTGTGTTGTTCACTTTAAGTGGATTAAAGGTGAAAGTGAGTGGATTTAGAATAAGTTTGTTAAAGTTTTTGAATGATTTGATGGATGTGATAGATTAAAAATTATATTTAAATCAAGAAAAAACAAGATTACCAAATTGTCCTTTATTTGAAAAATAACTAAAAATTATGATTATATAAGTTTGATTTGTCGTAGAAAATATATTAAAATGTATAAATGAAAATAACATATTTTAATAAAAAAATATTTATAAAATAATGTAATAAAATTTTATAATTAATAATTACTTTTTAAACCCCATTTTATAAAAATTTTCAAATTGTTGTTCTTAATTATTTTTGTAAAAATAATTTCAAAGGCCATATTATTACATTATTTTCATAATTAAGATGAAAAGTAACTTGCTGACATAATTTGAATCGTGATCTCAACCACAAATCATGGAATAACAGAAATGATTGAAAAATAGAGAAATTTCTTTGTTCCTTCCCCTCTCTGTCCCTTAAGGTTGATTGGAGGGAGAGGGAGAGGATGACATCAAGTGGATTATAGTGTGAAGTTTGTATTGTTCACTTTAAGTGGATAAAAGGTGAAAGTGGGTGGATTTAGAATAAGTTTGTTAAAGCCTAGGAGTGATTTGATGGATGTGATAGATTAAAAATTATATTTAAATCAAGGAAAAACAAGATTACCAAATTGTCCTTTATTTGAAAAATAATTAAACATTAGCATTATATAAGTTTGATTTGTCGTAGAAAAAATATTAAAATGTATAAATGAAAATAACATAGTTTAATGAAAAATATTTTATAAAAGAATGTAATAAAAAAATTTATAATTAATAATTAATTTCTAAGCCTTTTTTCATAACAATTTTCAAATTTTCGTTATTAATTAGTTTTGTAAAAATAATTTTAAAAGTCATATTTTTACTTCATTTTGATAATTAAGCTGAAAAATAAATTGCAGACATAATTGTAATCTTGATATCACCCTCAAACCATGGCATAACAATGATGATTTAAAAATAGAGGAATCTCCATCTTCCTTCCCCTCTCTCTCCGTCAAGGTTGATTGGAGGGAGAGGGGGATGGTGAATTGAAATGGATCAGAGTGTGAAGTTTGTGATGTTCACTTTAAACGGATTCAAGGTGTAAGAGGGTGGATTTAAAGTACACTTTTTTAAAGTTTGTGAGTGATTTGATGGATGTGATAGATTAAAAATTATATTTAAATCAAGGAAAAACAATATTACTAAATTATCCTTTATTTTAAAAATGATTAAAAGTTATTATTGTATAAGTTTGATTGGTCATAGAAAAAAATATTAATATATATAAATAAAAATAAAATATTTTATTAAAAAAATATTTATAAAACAATGTAATAAAAAATATTATAATTAATAATTACCTTTTAAACCTTATTTTAGAAAAATATTCAAATTTTCGTTATTAATTATTTTTGTAAAAATAATTTGAAAAGTCATATTTTTACATCATTTTAATAATTAAGCTGAAAAATATATCGCGGACGTAATTGTAATCTTGATATTACCCTCAAACCAAGACAAAACAGAGATGATTTGAAAATAGAAGAATTTCGCTTTTTCTTCCCCTCTCTCCCTCAAGGTTGATTGGAGGATGAGGGAGATGATAAATTCAAATGGATTAGAATTTGCAGTTTGTGTTGTTCACTTTAAATGGATTAAAGGTGTAAGAGGGTGGATTTCGAGTAAAGTTTGTTAAAGTTTGTGAGTGATTTGATGGATGTGATAGATTAAAAATTATATTTAAATGAAGGAAAGACAAGATTACCAAATTGTCCTTTATTTTAAAAATGACTCAAAATTATCATTGTATAAGTTTGATTTGTTGTAGAAAAAAATATTAATATGTATGCATGAAAATAAAATATTTTATTAAAAAATTATTTATAAAATAATGTAGTAAAAAATTTTATGATTAATAATTACTTTTTAAACCTTATTTTAGAACAATTTTCTATTTTTTACATCATTTACATAATTAAGCTGAAAAATAAATTGCGAACATAATTGTAATCTTGATATCACCCTCAAACCAAGACATAATAGAGATGATTGAAAAATAGAGGAATTTTCATCCTGCTTCTCCTCTCTCTCAAGGTTGATTGGAGGGAGAGGATGACATCAAGTGAATTATAATGTGATGTTTGTGTGGTTCACATTAAGTGGATTAAAGGTGAAAGTGGAAGGATATAGAGTAAAGTTTGTTAAAGTTTGTGAGTGATTTGATGGATGTGATAGATTAAAAATTATATTTAAATGCGAGAGAAACAAGATTACCAAAATGTCCTTTATTTTAAAAATGATTAAAAATTATCATTATATAAGTTTCATTTGTCATAGAAAAAATATTAATATGTATAAATAAAAATAAAATATTTAATTAAAAAAATATTTATAAAAGAATGTAATAAAAAAATTTATATTTAAAAATTACTTTTTAAACCTTATTTTATAACCATTTTCAAATTTTTTTATTTTTACTTCGTTTTCATAATTATGCTAAGACATAAATTGCGGAGATAATTATAATCTTAATATCACTCTCAAACCATTGCATGATAGACATGATTGAAAAATAGAGGAAATTCTCTCTTCCTTCCCCCTCTCGTTCATCGTTGATTGAAGGGAGAAAGATAGAATGAATTCAAGTGTATTAGAGTGTGAAACTTATCTTGTTCAATTTAAGGGGATTAAAGGTGAAAGTGAGTGAATTTAGAGCAGAGTTTGTTGATATATGTGAATAATTTGATGAATGTGATAGATTAAAAATAATATTTAACTCATAAAAAAACAATATTGCCAAATTGTACTTTATTTTAAAAATAATTAAAAATTATCTTTATATAAGTTTGATTTATTGTAGAAAAAATATGAAAATGTATAAATGAGAGAAACATATTTTAATAAAAAATATTTAAAAGATAATGTAATAAAAGAATTTATCTTTAAAAATTTCTTTTTAAACCTTATTTGATAACAATTTTCACATATTCGTTATTTTTACATCGTTTTCATAATTATGCTAAAAAATAAATTGCGGACATAATTGTAATCTTTATATTATCGTCAAACCATTGCATAACAAACATGATTGAAAAATAGAGGAATTTCCCTCTTCCTTCCCCCTCTCTCGCTCATCGTTAAATGGAAGGAGAGGAATATGATGAATTCAAGTGGATTAGAGTATGAAGCTTATCTTGTTCACTTTAAGGGGATTAAAGGTGAAAATGAGTGGATTTAGAGTAAAGTTTGTTGAAGTTTGTGAGTGATTTGATGGATGTGATAGATTAAAAATTATATTTAAATCATAAAAAAACAAGATTACGAAATTGTAGTTTATTTTAAAATTAATTAAAAATTATAATTATATAAGTTTGATTTATCGTAGAAAAAATATGAAAATGTATAAATAAAAGTAACATATTTTAATACAAAAATATTTAAAAGATAATGTAATAAAATATTTTATAATTAAAAATTACTTTTTAAACCTTATTTTATAACAATTTTCAAATTTTCGTTATTAATTATTTTTGAAAAATAATTTGAAAAGTCATATTTTTACATCATTTTCATAATTAAGTTGAAAAATAAAGTGCGGACATAATTGTAATCTTGATATCACCCTCAAACCAAGACATAAAAGAGATGATTTAAAAATTGAAGAATTTCCCTCTTCCTTCCCCTCTCTCCTTCAAGGTTGATCAAATGGAGAGGGAGAGGATGACATCAAGTGGATTACAGTAGAAGTTTGTGTTGTTCCCTTTAAGTGGATTAAAGGTGAAAGAGGGTGGATTAAGAGTAAATTTTGTTAAAATTTGTAAGTGATAGATTAAAAATTATATTTAAATCAAAGAAAAACAAGATTACAAAATTGTACTTTATTTTAAAAATAATTAAAACTATCATTATATAAGTTTGATTTATCGTAGAAAAAAATATGAAAATGTATAAATGAAAGTAACATATTTTAATTTAAAAATATTTAAAGGATAATGTAATAAAAAAATTTATAATTAAAAATTACTTTTTAAACCTTATTTTATAACAATTTTCAAATTTTTGTTATTAATTATTTTTGTAAACATAATTTGAAAAGTCATATTTTTACATCATCTTCATAATTAAGCTAAAAAAATAAATTGCGGACATAATTGTAATCTTGATATCACCCTCAAACCAAGACATAACAGACATGATTTAAAAATAGAAGAATTTCCCTCTTCCTTCCCTTTTCTCCCTCAAGGTTGTTCGGATTGAGAAGGCGAGGATGACATCAAGTGGATTACAGTGTGAAGTTTTTGTTGTTCACTTTAAGTGGATTATAGGTGAAAGTGGGTGGATTAAGAGTAAAGTTTGTTAAAGTTTGTGAGTGATTTGATGGATGTGATAGATTAAAAATTATATTTAAATCAAAGAAAAACAAGATTACCAAATTGTAGTTTTTTTTAAAAATAATTAAAAATTATCATTATATAAGTTTGATTTATCGTAGAAAAAAATATGAAAATGTATAAATGAAAGTAACATATTTTAATAAAGAAATATTTAAAAGATAATGTAATAAAAAATTTTATAATTAAAAATTACTTTTTAACCTTTATTTTATAACAATTTTGAAATTTTCGTTATTTTTACATCGTTTTCATAATTATGCTAAAAAATAAATTGCGGACATAATTGTAATCTTGATATCACCCTCAAACCATTGCATAACAGACATGATTGAAAAATAGAAGAATTTCCCTCTTCCTTCCCCTCTCTCTCCCTCATCGTTGATGGGAGGGAGAGAGATAGGATGAATTCAAGTGGATTAGAGTGTGAAGTTTATCTTGTTCACTTTAAGGGGATTGTACCACACCTAATCGGCCTAAGCCGAATAATGGTAATTACCATATACATGCTAAGGTACCCAAACTAAACCACTAAGAAGCGACATTGATAAAGCAAGCCAAAAACAACAATAGCGGCCTAAGCCGTTAAAGGGTAACCGGCCTAGGCCAACAACTCCACGAAAATAACCAAGGACTTGGCAAAAAATAACCCTTATTGGTCTATATCACCGCCACAAATCACACCGTCAGCGCCACGCTGGTCCAAGATGTCGGCGGCACCCAACATCTTGTTTACTTCGTAAGAAAAACCCTGCAAGACCCCGCAACCAGATACCAGATGGTGGAAAAGTTGGCCCTATCCCTGGTACACGCAGCCCGCCGCCTGCGCCCATACTTCCAAAATCATAACATCATCGTCAAAACCGACTACCCAATTCAGAAGATATTGCAGAAACCAGACCTTGCGGGGCAGATGTCGTCCTAGGCCGTTGAGTTATCCGAATTCAACATCCGCTACGAACCTCACGGCCCTATCAAAGCTCAATGCCTTCTAGACTTTGTCAACGATCTCCAACAAACTCCTGAAGAGGACTAATGGACACTTTATGTTGATGGTTCGTCAAACCCGAAGGGAGCAGGTGCTAGCATCGTGCTAGAAGGCCCCAACGACATCCTCATCGAAAAATCCCTACACTTCGCCTTCAAGACATCTAAAAACCAAGCCGAATACAAAGCCATCCTCACCAGCTTATGCCTAGCCCGCGAGGTTGGTGTCAAGTAGCTAACATGCAAAACCGATTCCAAGCTTACTGTAGGCCATTTAAATGATGAGTTCCAGATCAAATACTCTACCCTCCTACAATATCACCATCTGGTTCGGAAAGTCGTCCAGTCCGCATTCGAACAAGTCCGCATCTAACACATTCCCAGATCCAAAAACGTCAAAGCCAACACATTATCCAAACTAGCCAGCACCAAGTTAAAAAGCCACCACCGATCCCTATTGCAGCAAACACTGTCCGCCCCTTCCATCACAAGTACTTGCCATAACCTAACCCAACACCAAGCTGACAATTTGACAACTTCTTACATCCAGTACCTCCAAACCGGTAACCCTCCACCTAACGCCGACAGAATTTGGATAACTAAAGCCCTAGGTACACGATGATAGGCAATGACCTTTACAAACGCGGATACGGCCAGCCACTTCTCAAATGCGTCACGGCAGAACAAGCTCAGTACATAATTAAAGAATTACAAGAGGGCATATGCGGCTATCATTTTGGCGCACACACCATGACTACCCGAATCCTTCGCGCCGGTTACTTCTAGCCAACCATGGAGGCCGACTGCCAAGACTTTATCAAAAAATGCATACCATGCCAAAAGCATGGCAACCTTATCCACCAGAAAAAAGAGCAGCTTCACTCTATAATATCCCCATGGCCCTTCGCAAAGTGGGGAATGGACATCCTTGGCCCCTTCTCCCTCGGCAAAGGCCATGTAAAGTTCTTGATAGTAGTCGTAGATTACTTCACCAAATGGATAGAGGCCAAACCACTAGCCACCATTACAGCCCAACAAGTACAACAATTTGTTTGGAAGGATATTATATGCCAATATGGTGTCCCACATACAATCATAACCGACAATGGCTGATAGTTTATAGACAAAGAACTCGTTAAATTTTATAACGGCCTAGGCATTAAACATGTAACCAGCTCCGTCAAACACCCACAGACCAATAGACAGGCCGAGGCAGCAAACAAAGTTATACTAGTAGAACTGCGTAAGCGGTTGGACAGCGCCAAGTGCCGATGGCCAAAAGAATTAGTGGAAGTGTTATGGGCCTATAGGTGTACCCCTCAATCAGCAACAAACGAATCTCCATTTAGCCTAGTGTATGGCACAAATGCCATGATACCCATTGAAATTGGCGAACCATCTCTGCGCCGAGAACTATACGACCCCGACCAAAATCATCAAAACATGAGCACCCACATCAACCTCCTGCCCGAGTTAAGAGAAAAAGCCCAAATATGTAACTTAGCCACCAAAAAGCTAGCGCCTAGAAAGTACAATACGAACCTACACCCAAGATCGTTCGATAGGGAGACTTAGTTTGGAGAATGGCCAACAATGCAAGAAAGAAGGATGGCAAGTTCTTCCCTAATTGGGACGACCCTTACCGAATACGTGAAGACGCTGAAGGAGGAGCGTATAGGCTTGAACAGTTATCAGGGGAAGACATACCTAATACATTGAATGTATCCCATCTCAAGTTTTACTTTAGTTAAAGACATGCTTTGTACCAAATACTTGTAACCCTGGGTGTACTCTTTTTCCTCATCTGGTCTTTTTTCCCTAAGGAGGGTTTTGGCCATGGAGGTTTTAACGACCCATCCCAAATTTCATGAATAAACAAAGGGTTCTCAACCTCACGAATACTCCTCACTTCACTTCTCACACGCTTTTAAGTTCCCCACCCTTACCACAAGTAAGCTGCCTGGGTCGAACACCCTTAACTTAATGTTAATTCGTTTAAGTTCTCCACCCTTAGCACAAGTAAGCGGCCTGGGTCGAACACCCTTAACTTAATGTTAATTCATTTAAGTTCCCCACCCTTACCACAAGTAAGCGGCCTGGGTCAAACACTTTTAACTTAATGTTAATTCGTTTAAGTTCCCTACCCTTACTGTAACATCCCGGTCGGATATTACTAATTTAAGTAATAAAAATTAAGAAATATGATGAAAACATCATTTATTATACTTCGCTTCCCAAAAACGCGGGAAATTTTAAAACATTTATTAATCGGACGTTATCCAAAAATCCATAATTAATGAAACTCCAATACAGTATCCAAATTCACAAATCAGTAAGGCACTATTTATAAATTTCATAAAAACAATAACGGTAAAACTCCAGTAAAAGCTTTTCCCAGTTAACCCTCTCTCCGATGCTATGCCTCATCAGCACCACCTGCAACATCATCTGCTCCCGTGTAACGCATTACACGA
>Ga0214545_1007720_pt1 | contig 17741 bp, 9 predicted proteins | sample CNSS4metaG_FD_160064 | JGI IMG/M metagenome (GOLD analysis project Ga0214545, IMG submission 160064) | Root nodule microbial communities from cowpea collected in UCLA plant growth center, Los Angeles, California, USA - CNSS4 | ecosystem: Host-associated > Plants > Roots > Nodule | place: USA... | reverse complement strand
AAATTAAATTTGGTCACATCTTCTATAGGGACCAAATTGGTTAATCTTAACAAAAATTAGGACCTAATTGAACAAAAATAACAAATATAGGGACCAAATTGAATATAGAATATTGACTTTGACACGTAGCACACTACTAGATTGACACGTGGACATTTAAAAAATAATTCAAAAAAAATTCAAAAAAATAAAATAAAAAATTCAAAAAAAACCACAAAGTGACACGTGGCACACTCCCGGGTTGACACATGTACATTTAAAAAAAAATTTAAAAAATTTTAAAAAAAAAATTTAAAATTTAAAATAAAAATAAAAACAAATTCAAAAAAACCACGAAATGACATGTGGCAGTCACTATTCATGGTCGTTCATGATTTAAACGGTCTTAGCAAAAAAGGACCCAATTGAACATAATTGACGAAAATTGGGACCTATTTGAACACAAAACCAAAATTAGGACTTATTTGAAAAAACTTGACGAAAAGTGGGACCAAAAAGGTATTTTAACCTTTAATTCTATAAAATCAGCTTGTAAGCACTACTACAAATATATAAAATAACTACGTAGATAGACTACGGTACCATAAAAAGGTAGTGTTGATATAAAAAACATTAAAAAGGTAGTACATACTAAAACATAACATTTTTAAAATTATTGACAAAGTTTATGTGAACCATAGTCTATACTATAAGACCCCAAAAGTTATATATAGTATTGGACTAGGCGTGTTTGATCATGAATGATTAAAAATAAACTATTAAACGAGTAACATACTAGGAAATGTAGATGAGGAATAAAATTAGACGAGTTTGGTGTATATATGTCTTAGAATAGTGAAAGTTATGGGTAAACAGGGAGTAGTCAAGTGGAAAGGTGGTTGGTGACTGAGAATAAACAGACAAGTCTAAGAAAAAGTAGGTAATATAGTGATGAACCATAAACGACTAATGTCATAGAGTCATCTACAAAGTAGATGATGAGAGTAGACGACTTAGTAAAGCCAATTATGTATAACTGGTAGATGGCCAAGTAGGAATGAAAAAAGAAATAAGTAAAGGATTAGTGGTAGATGCCTCAAGTGGTAGTGGGGAAGTCTTCAAAAAGTGGAGTACAAGTGCCCTCAAGGAAAACACATTCAAGTGCAATGTGGACACCTGATGTGAAAGGTAATTAAAACGCATTAAGATGAATCTACGGAGTGTAGGAAGTCAATAAATGAAAAATAGGTGTCAATAAAGGGGAAGATGTGTCACAAAAACAAATTAGAGTTTACATGTCTTCATTCTATATAAGCAAGGATTGATCAGATTATGTTCTTTTAGAAAACCTTGAGTGCTAAAAGCTAGGGTTCTCTTATCTTCTTTTCTTCCTAATTGAGAGTGTGATCGATTTCTCCTTCTTGTGGAAGCTTAAAGGAAATTGTGGGAAGAAGGAGTTGTTGTATTCGGGCAATAGGAAGTGGAAAGATTGTTAACAGTCTTGGTAGTAGTAGAGCTAACTTCCAAGTAAAGGAAGTTAACTTGTGCTTGTGTCTTGTTTGATTGTATGTATGTTTGTGATTTTGTTATGAGTATTAAATTCATTATGTAATTTTGAGAAATGACATTGTGAGTAGCTTGATACTTTTTGTGGATTATGTAATTTATAATGAACCATGTTTTCTTTAAATTGTGTGATTGATACCACGATAAGATGAAAGGAAACCTAAAGTCCTTATTGTGATTAACTAATTTTTAGATTTTATGTCATCAATCTTACTTCATACTAAGAAATTATGATAATTGCATTTTTATTATAACTAATGAGAATCAATTAATACAACACGGAATATCCTAGGGAGTATTGAAAAGATCGTGGAATGGTTGGATTAATCTTTCAAGTGCATATATAAATAAATCAACAAGTACAATAAGATTACCTTTCGAGGCTGAGGTCATCTAAGGAGAATTAGTCAATGAGGTCATCTAATGGGTCATTAGAGGCTGAGATTGTTTAATGAGCATTAATGTTAAGGTTGTCTAATGGGTCATTGGAGCCTAAGGTCGTCTAATGAGCATGAGATATTGAGGTCATCTAATGGGTCCTTGGAGGCTGAGATTGTCTAATAGGTCATGGAATACGAGGTTGTCTAAGAAATCATTAGACGAGGGTTCGTCTAGTAGGTACTTGTGGTAGTGGATGGTTAGAAAAGCAATTGTAGTTAGAGGTCATGGAAGTCAGATTTGTGATGATGAATATGAAATAATGCCATATAAAGATAGACATGTATGTCTGTATGTAGTAGATATTGGAGTGTTGTGGCATTGAGGCTTGAAAAAAAATATTATGTCGGTGGTATGAGACTTGGACAAGAAAGGTTAATAACAATGATGGGGATAGGATTCACTAGATCATATGCACATAGATAAATAATTCTAATTTAGTTCCAAGGAGGAACTCACTCTGTTTGTGCTTGAAGTATGTATTGAGTTTAGGATCTTGGTAAGGAGATAATCTAAACTCTTTCAACTATGGGATTAACATATAAGAAAGGAGCTGGGTGGTGAGAGTCGATGAAGTCTTCCGGGAGACAAACATGGTATGGAAAAGGATTATGCTTCTAGGGACCTGTTGAAGTTAACCCTGTTAGTGTGGTCTTCTGGTCTAGGCATGATATGAAACAAGATCATTTATGGTAGATGTGATGGACATCCTTGGTAGAGAATTGGAAGGAAATCCATGAAAAACATTAAGAGGAAGATGAAGTGCAGTGGAATTGATGATATGAACAGGAAGAGCTCTCGGCAATGGAAGTTTTTAGTAAAGATGACGAGTAGAAGTAGTGCTATGGTGTGGAAGGTGGCTAGAGGAGATGAAGAGAAGATTGGTCATGTATGCTCTCAAATTAATAGAAGTGTGGAGTGATCTCAACACTAGCATCTATTAGCATTTCAAGAGTAACCATTACAATAGTTGAATGACTCTATTTATAAGCACATAACCGACCAAATGAGAAGAAAATGCAACAAAGATGAAATGCAAATGTCGCTTGGAGGATAAGCTTGATAGGAGACCATGTGATGTAGTAGATGAGTCTTGATGATGCTAAGTGGCATGTCACACTTTCCTTGCCAAAGTCACACGCTCCATGCTACCATCACATGCTCCTTGCTTTGCTCATCCTTTGCTTACATCCAAATGTAGAGAAGCTAATGATTCTCGGCCAAGATAGCAAATTGGGCTCGGCTTAATTAATCCAAAAGTGTAGATTTTTATTGAAAGCAAAGCCTAAACAATGGCCCAATTTAAATCTAGACTACTTCCTTCATGCATTATCTCATATTTTAGAGATTTCTTTAGCCCATGTGAATAATGTAAAAAGCCCATGATTGACTTGATCATCTTGTGAAAGGCCCATGTGAATCTTTCTCATCATGCTTCTAGTGAGTTTGGCCTTGATGTGGGCTTAGGCTTGTTGATGCACTTGAGCTTAGGCTTGTTGATGCACTTGAGCTTAGGCTTGTTGGGGTCACATCAAGACGGGGATTTGTAGAGCTTATGGTACCATGGGAGACTAATGGTGGAATAAGGTGTGGTTTTCTCACTGATAGGTGTAAAATCTTTGAGACTGTCTTTCAATATATGTAGTCTTCTAAAAGATGAGTCATGAATGTGATGTTTGTTGCCTTCTACCTGGACTAAATTATTAAATTGGTTATTCACTTTGGAATAATTTAGCATTCTATATTCTGTGTGTTTGATTATTATTTTTGTTAGCTTACTCTTGCCCTTTGTTGTGTTACTTTTGTGTTCTTGCGATGATCAATGTTATTCCAAGAAAATGTTTACATTGGATTTTTCAATTTCATTTGAAAAAATATATATTGGAAGAATATAATGAATATTAAAGTTCTAATTATGAACTAGCTCTCCTCTATATGTCTCTCATTCTCTATGCTTTACTCCAACTATGTTGCGAAATATAACCATTATGTGATGGTATAAGAACTTAATGTTAAAATGATTTCAATCACTTACTTTGTATTAACGCATTTCATATTATATACTCACTTTCAAAATAACTTTGGAATGATATAAAGTATGGTTGATTTGAGAATAAGAACACCTTGGAATTGAGATGTTACATATACTACCCTGAATAGGATACAATTTTATGTGAACCATAGTCTAAACTGCCATGAATAGTTTACCCTACTACCTTTTTACTTTGCCCATGATAACCATTATTGCCTCTACCTCTATTGAATGCAAACTTTTACTCCTTCGCCATGAAAGATGAGTTCTTCCTCTATTCTTCTTTTGACTTTGTCTTAGTACCACAATTGTCCTCTTTCCAGCTTCACATCTCCTTTATTCTCATTTTCTTCCTCCTCCTTTTATTTTTCTCCTCTCGCCTTACCCTAAACCTTAAACCATTGTTCATGTTTAGCTCTTTGTGCCTCAATGACCACATTGTTGTTACTCTGTTGCGTGGCTATGTTCCTACCCAGATTGGTGTTACTCACATTCTTGTTTGAGCTTGTTTTTTCATTCCTTTCTTCACCTATTCTAATGCGTTTAAAAAATTTGTTTATGATAATAATTTTATTATTATTTGAATTATTAGGTGTTATTTAAATCATTTTATATTTTTTCTGAAGGATAATAAACTACGATTATTGAAAGAACACATAGCCTATAAGTGATAGTGGATTACACTAACACAAAAATAGTCTTTTAAGTCTATTCATAAGGGAACAAACTTAAAAAGTTTCTAGTGCCGATTTTGTAAATAAAAGTCATTACTTTAAGTTTGTTAGTTTGATAAAAAAAAACATCAATTTTTGTTTTAAGTCAATTCAAAGAAGAACAAACTTATTTTGCATTTTTTCACTTTCCCAACAAACTAAATTGATGTTTTTAAGTCTTCTAATTCTCCAATAGACTTAAATTTATGTTTTAACCTCTCACATTCGTTGTTCCACCTATAGATTGCAACTTTCTCCATCCCACGCGATTTGTGATTTGCATCCCATCTCCCCTCTAGCGATTTGCATCCCATCTCCCATCTAGTTAGTGATGTCCATTTCCAACAGTGTACCAACAAACCAGTGGCAATGGAATAATGATACGGTGCATTTTTCTCGATTTGCAATGATTTGCATTTTCTCCTCCTCCAACAATTTGTGAGCCCCGTCTCCCCTCTAGCCGGAAACTATTGACTATGTCTCCTCTGAAAACCTTAAACCCATGTCGGATCCCAAATTTGAAATTCAAGTTTGTATGTGTTTGTTCTTCTTTCTCTCGTTGCGAGATTAAGGATTTGGAATTCAATATCTTTGAAGCATTGCATTTGAAAAATAAAAATGTTTGGAAATGCAGAGTTTGATTGAAGATTTGAATTTCAAAAATTGGACCAAGGTTTCTGAGTCGCAAAACAATGTTATGCGATTTGCGATGTTCCACTCATCCCTTCTATTCCTTATTTTGCAAGGGATATTTTATGCTCTTTTCCTTTGGTTAAATTTATATATTTTTTAAAAGTTTTGAGCTTTGATTTTAGGGGCATTTTGGTTTCAAGGAATTAATTAGATGATGTTGTGGGTAAGGAAAATATTGTATTGGTGGTGGCAAAGTCAATGAAGAACCCTTATAGTGCCTTTTGCAACACCACAATTGATGTGACCCCAACAAGGCTCATAACATTCGGCCAACGCCTAGGCCCAAATCATGCTCAAGGCCCAATCCATGGCCCACATGCATCTCAAGCCCAAGCTCATCAAGAGGCCCAATAACAAGGGGCATGTTAAAAAAGATCCAATAGGGCTTCATTCAAGATGACCCAAACCCACATAGGCTTCTCACACTCTTCACATTGGCCAAAGAAGATATGAAGATTTGAAGAGGTGTATCAAAGAGCAATAAAATAACAAAAGATTGGCCCATTGTTTAGGCCTTGCTTTCTAGAATAATAAGTCAAACAATGTGTAGTTGAATTACTAAAATTGGGCTTGACTAAGCCCAATAGGAGGGGTGGCCATGAGCTATCAAAAAGTCCAAGGTGGACAAAGTGGAAGTCAACACTCCTTCCTAGACCTCATGGATCATGCATCCCATGGTGCCAAGTCCACACTGCACCCATGCGCCTCCTTCATCCAAGGGCTAAGAGAGTGTCTTCTTTTCCAAGCCTTCATCGAAAGGCTAGGAAGTTGCCTCCTTCTCCATGCTTGATCTAAGGGCCAAGATCAAGGCCCACTCCATCCAATGGCTCTCCTTTCTCATGTGTAAATGGCTTCATATAAAAGCCAAAATTTCACTCATTTGTAAACACTCTTGAATATTTTTGTGCAATAGACACTTTGAGTTGAGAACACTCCTCACTATTGCCACTTGAGAGTCATCTTTTAGAGAGCTTACTCTCTTTACCTCTAGCCCCCTTCCTAGGCTAGAACCACCTCTAAATCACTCACCCTTTCACCTATCCATTGCAAGCAAAAGCCTACAAACTTGCCTTCCACTCTTCCATGCTTCCTCCATCATTTCCACTGCACTTGGAGCTTCATGTCTCCACCAAGATCCATCAACAATTATGGATGCTATTGATATTTTCAACACCTTTGGTGACCAGTTGGTTGACCCCAAGATCTCTGATGCATTTGATGGCTTAGTACTTGGACTCATTTTTCTCTTATATGATATGTTTTCTTGGATAAATTTTTTAGAGTTCATTGAAAATGTATTTTTTTTATCAAAATTAGTTTCTGTTAGTACTTTTTTAAAGATGGTTTTACTTCTTAAATTTGTAAAAATATTGTAAAATTTTGTTCTTATACATCCTTATTTTTTTGTTAACTAATTAGTTGGAATATATTGTTTGGTTCAACATCAAGAACTGTTGTAGCTGCTACTAAAAGCTTCCTAAGATAAATGGTTTGTGTGCGAAGAAGCTAATAGGCACTTCGCACAATGGTTAGTTCCATGGCCCTTTTCCTCTGCTTTAGAGCTTTAGAAACTAAGGGTATATATGATTTAAAAAACCCTTAGGGCCAGGTCCAAAGGCTATTGTTTCTCTTTCCATTTGTCTCTCAAAGATGGTGAGTAGACGTTACAGGCATATGCACTACAAGAAAATGTCTTATTGGTAACCAATTTTAGTGACCAAAAGTTGTTAGTCACTATAGTGACCAATTTAGATGCCAATTTACAAAATAAAAACTTATAATTGGTCACTAAATTTGTCACTAATTAATTAAAGACCAATTTAGTAACTAAGTCTTTTTGGTAACCAAAACCTAGGTAGATAATTTTTAGTGATAAATTTATTTTGGTAGCCAAAACCATGGTAGCTAATTTTAAAAACTAATTTGGTGACCAATTATAATTTTTTATTCATAATAGTAACCATTTTAATAACCAATAATTTTTTACTTTGTAAATTAGTATATAAATTAGACATCATATTGACTAACAACTTTTGGTTACTAAAATTGGTTACTAATGAGATATTTTTTTGTAGTGATGTATTTAACTCTTTCTTTTACGTTTGCTTTTGTGTTTATGCATTGTTTTGAGGTATGTGAATGTGAACAGGGTCTTGAAGAAATGGAGCAGCTTGGTTTGGTTTGATTGAAGTGGCAACTAATGTACTGAACGATAGAGTTTTACTGGCAATAGTCTTCAAATTTAAATTGTTACTCCACATCAAACTAAAAATTTAAGTTTGTTGGTCAACAACAAACTTAAAATTTATGTTTGTCGAATCTAAATCTACTCAAAAATAGATTAAAAGGTCTATAATAACACACTTAAAAAACCTGATTTTGCACTAGTGCTACTGTTCTCTTAATAACTGTAGCCTATTATCATTTATAGATTAAAGTTTTTTCAATAACAATAGTCTATAAGTGACTTGTAGATTACAGTTCCAACCATCCTAAAAGGTTTGTTTTTTTACTAAGATTTAATATACTATAATTCTATAACCATCCAGTAAGTCCAAAATAAATCAAATACTATAACTTTTATTGTAATAGTAAAAAAGAGGTTTGTACTCAGTTATTAAACATACGAGAAAGTTTAGAATATAGTACATATTTAATCATATCGTAGCCGACTCAACAACTATTGCTTATTATTTAGTTTTAATCAACAACATTTCGCATAAATAAACCATCAATTTTCTTTAAAAGTATTCTTCTTTTTATATTGTTTTTGGCACTAAATAAAGAAACGTATTATTTTTTTATATTGCTTTTGGTACTAAATCACATCAGCCATTAATAAATGCAAAATCATGACAAAATTATTAAAGATTAAAATAAACTATATCATAAATACGATAACTTTAATAATACAGAGAACATGAAGTTAGACATTAATACTAAAAACAATATTTAAGCCCGAAGAAGGATTGATAAACTCTTGGACTCTTGGTCTTAATTGAGATGCTATATTGTGTTGGTATAGTAAAATATTATTTACTAAGTTGTTTTCTTTTTGAGTGATGATACACGGACACTCCTAGTTTTAGTCTACACCTACACATTACCAATAAAATTATATTTTTATCTTAATATTATAGGTGTAGAAAAACTTTTTGGTGTCCATGTAAAATTTCCCTTCTTCTTTTCATGAAAAGACATGCCAAAACCATGAAATAAAACAAATAATACTTGAAACTCAGCAACCCTAATAATACTAACCAACTTGAGATAAGAGCCTTTGTAATTCCTAAAGTAAAGAAAAAATGTATAGATAATCGAAAGTTAAAAATCATAATAAACAATCTTTAGAAAAATAAAATTTTTCAGATTAGTGGTTCTTCATTAACCTATTAATTTAGAGAACAAATTATAGGTTATATATTTTTACTACTTTAAGAATTATTTAAAAAGAGAATAACACTTGGAAGACATAATCGATGATTTATTCCATTTTGGATATTCATAGTGTAACTTGGTATGCATACATAATTGAAACAACAACATGCTGCATGTTGCAATATAGGATCAGGAATAGACCAATCCTTGGTATCATTTTCCCATGCATTACATCTACATACAAAGATAATCGTTGCATATCAAGCATAGTATATGGTCAAGAAAATTATGTAAAAAAAAAAAAAAAAACAAGTATAAACAAATAGCATTAATTAACTTTTGAAGGAGTCAGAGTAAACCTATAAAGTAATTACAGATTTTACATCAGTTGTATATGGTCAAGAATTGGAACCTAAGACAGAATGCTCGCCGACCATTATATAAGGATTGATGCATTGTATTTGGCCGTTCTACTATTGTACATATAATACTTAGTTTTCTCCTCATTAATTTAAACAAAACAATAACATCTGACCTTTCTTCTATTTCTTTAATGACCCAATTTCGTCTTCTTTCCACACACTCACATGCATCAACTTCCATTGTCTAATATCATACACCCTTTCAAGCATTCAATCATTAACTCAGATCCCTTCACATTGTTTAATTTATCATGCAAAGAGAGAGAGAGAGAGAGAGTTCAATCATGAAACTCAACTAAATAAGGGTACCCTTCTGAAAAATGTCGACAAAAAATGAGAATTGGTGAGATGATTATATATTATACTAGTTTCTTGTATCATTGACAGTTGGACAAAGGCCCATTTTCTGTTGGGTGAACCCAGTAGGTATGTTATGCAGAAGCAACGAAATTGTATAAAAAGAGAGAAGATGCTCAAAGTTGGCAAATGAGTTCAATGATTTCATTGATCCTGAACTTGCGAGTTGCTTGTAGTTATTTCAGTTAGAGACCACCTGTCTCGAACACAGACAAAGTAATGACTTAACATGCATGAAAATTAAAAACAAAAACTATATAGGCATCATCCCTTTGTTCAGGTAAATGGATTTATATTTATTAATGTGAAAGTTAAGTTATGATAAGGGAAATGGCTTATAAAAATTGAGGATATATTTGTGCATGCATATTTTTATACAAGTTGCATTTTATACTTTATTATACTGCCGATGTGTAATCAAAAATACAAAAATGCGTAGAGTCACATAATGTGAACCATCACTTAGTCTGGATCCTAACCCTATAGACATAATTTTGTATATTAACTAACTTAAAAAACAAACATATATTCAAATATGATAAAATTACAATATATATATATATATATATATATATATATATATATATATATATATATATATATATATATATATATACAGATATATGAATGATATGTTATAAATTAGTTTGCACGTTTGAATTAAGTTAAAACATAAATTTTAATATAATTACAAAATTAAATAGTTTTTTCTTAAGTAGAATGGTAAACTTGTCGTTGATGTTCTTTATATGGTATGTATCTGTACTGTCCAAAGGTGGTCGACCTCCTCGTATTCACCAAAATCGATGTCACATAGATGGGTTGAGTAAAGTTTCTAAGATTTGGACCGAATTATGAAGGACGAATCAGAAAATCTATACAGATCCAACAGTAGATCGCCAATGGGCCAAGTACAGGAGTGGACACAAAAACGAGATTCGAATTAACATTACTTAAGATCTTTTGCAATATTGGGTTATTATTTTTTGTTAATTTTTGGATTATCATTTTTGTGATTTTATCTTAATATTTGTAACTGAAATATTATTTTTTTTGGGAGAGTAAAAACCATTTGTAATTATTTTGTCTATACAAAAAATGTTAACTCTCACGGGATGAAACTAATTTTGGCCTAAAGGTATTCATAAACTGAGTCAAGATAGGTTTTGATCATTTTTTGTCTTCGATAAAAGGCATTTAGTTTTTTACTAGAAAAATTAGCGTCCACCGTGGGTCTTGTTAAAACTTGATCCCAAGTTACATTCAACAAAGAATCTATGACCACTAGGAATACTAGGAGCAATGGCGGGGACGGACAAGGAAGATAGGGCCCGAGATGAGGGTTTGAGGGTTAGAATGCAGCAAGAAGTCAAAGAAAATGTGAACGTATGCGACGACAAGCGGAAGAAGAATGAGAACAATTACGATGAGAAATCAAGGAGGAGCATGAGAGATTGAGAAAGGAAATTGAGGAATCACGTCGTCGTCTAGAGGAGGCCTTTCGTCAATAAGAACAATTACAAAAAAGTAATGAAAAGTTGTGTCAATGGATACAAAACCATGGAAACATTGGGAGACGTGGTGATTTGTCGCTTGTCCATTGAGGAATAGAGGAAGGTCACCCATTCTCAAGGAAGATCATGGACGAACCGCTACTCTCTAACTTGGTTCCAAAGGTCCCGCCTTTTTTGGGAGATTTGGATCTCGAGGTTCATTTAAAGGCTTTTAGGACACAAATGTTGATTTCAAGGGGGGCATTGATGCCATCCATTGCAAAATGTTTATTAGAATGATTATCAGAACTGCGTTGGATTGATTTAGAACAATTCCTAACACCATAGTCATGTCATTTTAGGTGTTTCCACAAATGTTCTTGGAACGATTCACAACAAATTGAGCAAAACCCCCTGAAATGGCTAACATATTTGACATCAAACAGTGAATGGATGAATCACTAAAGAATTGTCTGAACCACTTTTGTGACGTAAGCATTTATCACAAAAATAATCAAAGGAAGAAAAGAAGAATGGAGATGTCAAGAAGAAAATAGGTGATGACCATGAAATTCCCATGTTGAGAGATTTCAACATTAGGAGCAACAAGGTTGGCTAGGAAACAATATGTCATGAGTGTCATGGAAATAAGAAAAGTAGACTTTGCAACATTCACACGGTAAGACCTGCAAAATTTAATTAATTAAATAAATAATTAATTAATAAATGCGGGTAGTGGAAGCCTTTATGGCATTAAATGTTGATTATTGTGACATGAAAAACTACTAGCTTAAGTGGTGGAGAGTACTTGATTGTATGAGAGGAATTGGGTTCAAGTCTTATGTATGCCAAATTGTGTGTTATTTTAATTTTGCATTTTAGTAGTATAATTGATCGTGTAAAGTAATAATATAATCCTAGAATTATAGGTATTATAATGAAACATGAATTGGTTGAATGGTTGTGCATTGATTTGACATTTCTATGGTTGGGGTTCGAACCTAGGCTTATGCAAAATAAATTTCTTTTTGCCAAAATTTCTTTTAGCATGAATGTGAAAGGTTAGAAACCCTAGCTGACAATGGGTAGCCAAGAGGGGCTAGAAAAACAACCACTAATGAACTTTGAATGACAATTAAGTTCAGCCTTAGTACACATTTTCGTTTTCCTCCCTTCATTGCTAATTAAGACAAAAATTTAGTGAGGATTAAGGGAAAAAGAGAGTGTTTTGTGGCTGGCATTGTTGTATAGTAAGAAGAGAAAGAATTCAGTGAGTGTACTATGAGAATTGAGTGTAACTCAAAGTTGAATTGAGGGGAAGTGCTAGGCGACATAGTGATCAAGGGAGAAAGCAAGAACTCACAAGTTTAAGCGAAAGGAAACCAAGTTAGGGGAGATGGAACAATTATTTTTAATTCATATCACTCAATTGTATGAAATGTATGTTTAATTGGATGCATATATTCTGTCCATTCTGTAATTTTCGTGTTTCTGGAAATTTGAGGGTTTTTTTGGTTCTTGAGGAGGAACTGCCTGGCGGTCGACCTTGACAATTGAAAGACTGGATGAATTGTGGGGAAGGGGGTTCGCACAAATGCAGTATAAATTATAGAATTTTTTCTAGAAATTGATGCATCGCTTGACAGCAAGCTTTGAGTCGCCAGGCGATAAGGGTGACAATAATGTTAGGTGATTGTATCATACATGAGGTTTATTATAAAACTGGAATTATTATGTTAGGTATTAATATGGAATTTTCATGGAGGGATTGAGGTCTTGGGAGTAAAACGAAAATATGTAATACAATTTGGATATACCTTGCTACTACATGAACTATAAATATGGATAGGCTATGTTGTGCAATTTTAGAAACTTAAATGCTCGTCGTTGTGGCTTAAGATGGTGATTTGGGCTTTAATATACACATAAGTTACAAAAAGGGAAAATTGAAGTTATGACTATTAATTGACATAGGACGTGGGCGTGGGATATATCATTGTTGAATTGGAATTTGTTTAGAGGATAGTGGTGTGAATATTTGGGTGATGGCCAATTCAAGAGTCGTTGGTGCCTAAATTGTGAAAATATAGGAGTAGGCACATTGATGATATCCTCGATAAAGATTTATGCATAACAAATGATAGAGTATTGTGTCGATGCCTGCAAGGGGCCACTAGATTATTCTGGATGTGAGTTATTGCAAACGTGAAGTGCTGGAATTTTGTGGAAGGGTGCAAAACCAGTATTGTGCAAGTACTGATGTAGTGCCTAGCGGTGGTAATTAACACGCAAGGCGGTAGCTACAAACACATTGGGGTTCTGGAACGCGTAGCACCTGACGGTGAGGGTGGTCCCGCTAGGCGATGTCTGCAACGTTAGTGGGTTTTGAGGCGCTTGGCGCCTGGTGGCATGTGTCCCTGGCCAAGCAGTCTGGAAGTGAATTTTGCTTGGCGGCTTAGGAGCAGCGCTAGACGATAATGTAGAGGCAAGGCTCGTGTTTTGCTTGCTTTGGATATACGTGGTCTATAAGGCTTTAGTGATGTCTCGAAGGTCGACTTGCTGGTATTCCTTGAGTTGTGGCTCAGAACGTATCCCTTGAGTTGTGGCTTGGGATAGGGGTTAAGTAGTGGCATTCCTTGAGTTATGGCTCAGAATGACATCTCTTGAGTTGTGGATCAGGATGGCGGATGAACACGAGGAACTCTTGAGTTGTGGCTCGGGTTGACGAGTGTTGCCGGTGTGAGTGTGCGAGTTATGGCTCGTACGAATGGGTCTAGATAGATTGCCCTCCTCAGTATGTGGCGGATGAGTTTGGTAGTCTTGGGACATTACAAACTATGTTCGTATTGGGAACTCCACCTGGTGTTACAGAGTATGGTTTGTAGCTGGTTTCCCACACTGCTCTACAAGTTGTGGCTTGTAGGTGTGACAACAAGACATCTTGAGATATTAATCTAAAGAAGTAAACCATAGGTGACATGGTGATGGCCATGTGATATGGAATCAAAGGATAGGATTCCTTTGGTGTGTTTGTATGTATATATGTTTTATATATGTGTTTGTTTAACTGTTAGCTCATCCTATTTGCTTGTGTTTGGTGATGATCGTGTACGCAGTACACGAGAGCAAATGATGTTGCAGGTGGATCTAGTGAGGCTTAGAGCCGGAGCGTAGGCTATATGGAAGAAAAGATTTATCCGATGTTTTTAAGTTTATGGTTTTTAATTGAATTGTAAACTTTTATATTATTAGACTTTGGTATTTTAATTGAGTTTTTATAAGTATGAATTTTGGAATAAATTCTGAGGTAATAAATGTTTAATTTCCCGCGTTTTTTGGAAATGATGTTTCAATAAATGATGCTTATTTATTATTTCTTTATTTTATTATTTAAATTCGTAATATTCAGAAGAAATGTTACATTTGGTATCAGAACTTTGTTTTCAAAATATTTTGGGGTTTTTGGGGAGTGAGCTTATCGTGTTTCGTTTATGAGACTATTTTGTTGTTATTGATTGTTAAGTTTTGGTTATGCAAGTCTTTACTGGAGTTTTTTGGTATCAACAACTGAAAATGTGGCATTCTCAAGCTATGATTAACAGGCGGCGTAGGAATTATGCGGGAGCGAACGAGATCGCTAACGCTATCCACTTGATGGTTGATGTCATGCAGCCGGTGGCAGCACAACCTCGAGCCATGATTTCGCCTACTCGGCCAGTGATGATGGAGGATTTTATGAGGCACAGACCAGCCAAATTCTTAGGCAAGGCCACCCCTTACGAAGCATATGCATGGCTGAGGGAGTGCAAGAAAATCTGTCGAGTTATAGAGTGCACTAATGCACAGAAGTTGACCTTCATCACCTTCTTGCTGGTTGCGGATCCTTAGTACTGGTTGGTGGGGATGCAGTAGTTGATGCAGACACGGGCAGAGGAGGTAACCTGGGCTAACTTCAGAACACAATTCTTGGAGAAATACTTCCCTAATAACGCCAAACATGAGGGAAGTTGAATTCCTCATTTTCCAGCAGGGGAACCTGACTGTGTAGGCATACACACACAAGTTTGAGTATTTTGCGAGATTATATTTGCCCGCTGTCACAGAGGAGTTGAGGTGCAGGAAATATGAGGGCTGACTGAAACATGAGCTACGTCGATTCCTAGTACCACTCCGGATCAGGGAGTTTTCGGTCTTGGTGGAGCAAGTCAAGGTAGTTGAACAGCTGGAGATGGGGCCTAGTAAAGTGGCACAACCGTAGAAGGCCACTATAGACTCTAGATAGTAGAAGAAACCATAAAGCAGACCACAGTCTTTGGCTAGAAAACTACAATGCTATAACTATGGTGTAGAGCATATCAAGAGGGACTACCTAAAACCGTTTGGCACTCTGGTGGTAGTGATATGATCCCAATAAACCTAAGCCCAAGTGCATCAACAAGCCTAAGGCTACCTCGAGGCCCAATCACTAGAAGCATGATGAAGAAGATCCACAAGGACCCCTCACAAGATGATCAAGTCAATCATGGGTTTTTCACTTTATTCACATGGGCCAAATAAATCTATAAAATTTGAGTTGATGCATGGAAACCTGTAGCTTAGATTTAAATTGGGCCATTTGTTTAGGCTTTGCTTTCAATAAATATGCTAGAACATTTGTGATTACATGGTGCATAAAATTGGGCCGAGCCCAATTTCCTTCTTGGCCAAGATTCCTTGGCATGTGCTACACATGGAGACAAGCAAGCTAAGCATGACCAAGGCAAGGAGAGTGTGAAGGTTGCAAGGAGTGTGTGACAAGGACACTTGGCATCATCTTGCATCATTATCTACATCACATGGCCGGGAATCAAGCTTGCTCTTCAAGCTACATCTATGTTTCATTTGTGCTTAATTTGAATTTCATTAAGGAAGCTAATCTACTATAAATGATAGCTTCCTATGCACATGTAAGGAACTCTTGAATTGCTAATAGATGCTAGTGTTGAGATCACTCCACATTTCTATTAATTTGAGAGCATACATGGCTAATCTTCTCCTTCATCTCCTCTAGCCACCTTCCACACCATAGCACCACTTCTACTCTTCATCTTCATCAAACACCTCCCTTGTCGTGAGCTATTCTTCTTCATATCATCAATTCCGCTGCACTTCATCTTCTTGTTGTTGTCCTCCATGGATTTCCTTCTAATTCTCCATCAAGGATGCCCCTCAATTGATATCTAGAGCCATCTAAGCCTTTGGTGCATCCATCCTCTTGGTTTGGGTAAGGTTCTTGGTCCATACTTGTGTGTTGTTTCAATTTCAATCTTGTCTCTTCTTCTCCACTGTTTTTCTTCAAGTGATGTTGTTTTCTTCATGTTCTTGCTGCTCTACACCATTTGACATTAAGGCTTCATGAATATCCATTGATTCATCTTGTAGTACTCCTTGCTTCATTGGTGCAAATCTGTTTTAGCTTCCATTTTTGTTTTCCAGCACTTGTTCTTTGCATTTTATCATTCCAGTTATGTTTAAGTCATGTTCTATGCTTTGTTTGTGCTTTAATTCAACATTTTTGCTTGCTACTTGATTTGGTTGAGTTTTCGAGCTACATCTCACAACAAAAACACCATGATCCTTCATGGAAGTGTGTGGATGTTTAAGGCCTGGATTCTCAATGTTTTTCATCCATTTCACCGATTGGATTCATGCTTTTGAGTGTCTAAGATATTCTTCTATGTTCATACTTGATTTTTGTTCATAATCAAGTTCTCTAGCAATGTTTTCCATAGAACTTCTTCTCCAATTTCAAAGAGCAACTCTGATTTTAGTTTACTGGTTTTGTTGTTTTTTATCTATTTGCATTTCTAGGTTCCTTTTGTGGTGCTTGCTTTTTTTTTCCAGACTTTAATTTTTTGCTTGTCACTTCTTGAATCTCCTTCTAGTCATGTTTCATCAATTCTCTTTGGTTTAGCATTTCTAATTAGTTTTTCTTGTTTTCTCCTTTGATTGGTTCATACAGTTGTCTCTCGATTTCGGTTGTTTGATGATGTTATGGAGTTTAAAATGGTTCCTATGATATGGTAGCATCTTAGGTGGTGGATATTGAATTAGAATTTTAGCTTGTGTATTTTCTATAAGATTGCCTTCTCCTTACCTTTGAGAGTTTAAGAGTTTTGAGCCTATATAAGATAGTGTGTGCTAACTAGTTTGCATGCCATAGTTTTGTTTTTGTTTCTCTTTCACTCTTTTGCAGGTTTGTTGGCCGTTTTTGGTGTTGTGGTGCTGCAAAAGAACATTTTCACACTTTGGTGCTTGAACATTAGTCATATGCAAAGGCTACCAAAGCCTTCTTTGCTCTCGAGATAGTCCATTTTCCAGTAGTTATGATCTTTGGAGAGCTTATTTTGGTGTTGTTTTGGAGTCTTTGGCTGCACATTTTAGACCTTATTTCAGCCCCGCATTATAGTTCTTTTAATTGTGTATGATTTGGACACTTATGTTAGTTTTGAAATGGTTGAAAAGCCAAGAAGGGGGGGGTGAATTGGCTAGTTAAAAATTTATGCTATCTTTGCAAGCTAAAAACCACCTTTAATTGAATCAAATAGATCACCAAGTTAGGATGCAAATAGTACTGAACTGTACACTTTCAATCGATCAAAAACAGAGTTAATCGATTGATTTTACTAAA
>Ga0214545_1007716_pt1 | contig 17744 bp, 12 predicted proteins | sample CNSS4metaG_FD_160064 | JGI IMG/M metagenome (GOLD analysis project Ga0214545, IMG submission 160064) | Root nodule microbial communities from cowpea collected in UCLA plant growth center, Los Angeles, California, USA - CNSS4 | ecosystem: Host-associated > Plants > Roots > Nodule | place: USA... | reverse complement strand
AATAATTAAGTACAACAAAATTGTGTGAACCTATAAATTAAGTACTCTGATTGGAAATTTCAACAAACAAGAAATGAACCTATAAATTTATTGATTTAATGACATTGAATCAAATTTTCTTTCCATTATTTAATGACAATATAATCATGTATTTCTAATACGGTCGTAAAGTTTATTATAACTAGGTTAAATTACTCTTTTTATATTTTTATTTATCAAGTAATATCATTTTGGTCCTTAAATTTTTTGTTGTTTTAATTTGATCTATTTATTTAAAAATGATTCAATTTAGTCTTTACTGTTAGTTTGACCAGACAATATTAAAATCAATGTCACATGTCAATTTCTAATTTTTTTATTTTTTTATTTTTTACACATGTCACTTCATCGTATCACATGTCAAAATGACTCAATTTGATCTTTATATTTATTTTTAATTCAGTTTTAAATTTTACAAAAATAGTAATATTATCTCTCCTTAAACACACGCTTGTTATATACAAATGCCGCGTCATAAGAATCTTCTTCCCCACACAACACGGGTCTTCCATGAAATTGAAAGGAATTTATTTAACATGCTTTCTCATGAATACATATGTATATAATCTGTTATGAGTATCCATCACACTAACACTGTTTCCTTTCAAATCAATCTCTTTATTTGTGTGATTGTAGATGAAATATAGATTCAGTGTTTTAGTCTCCTTGATCCCCAAGTTTCTTCCTTGGCCCACCATTTCAATGAACAAAAATAAAACAGTTTCTATGCATTTTTTTTCTTTCTTTTAGTAGTTTGTTATGCTCCCCACCACTGAGCACAAACATCATTGCAAAGTTTGATACACTTTCCAAGGTTTTGAACAGGATCATGCTAACTTCCAACTACTAACTTAACTATTTAATGTTAGCTACTCAATTGTTCTTCTATCCTTGACCTTTTGAGGGGCGTGTGAATGGGTGCAGAATCTCACAATCTGTGTAAATGGCTTTCTATTTTTAGTTCATGAAGAAGATAAGAAAGAAAATAAGTTCAGACAAGACTACTAACTGTACTTCTATGTTCTAACATAATAATACATCACAACTAATGACTATTAACAACACAATCCCAATGACAACATTGACAAGATATACAGAACGTGGAAATAGGTTTTGGTTTGATGAAGTCGTTTCCATGTGAAAGAAAGAACCTTTGCTATTGACATCAGAGGATTGATGGCTTCTGATTTTGAGGATCTCTCTTGAACTAGAATTTTGAGCCTTTTTCTCATCTTTCTCTGATTTCACAGTCACCAATTCCCTCCTAGTCTGCAGAATACATCACATGCAGCACATTATCAAGAAGGACTATGATATTTTGACAATTTTTTTTGACGAAGTATGTTAAAATGGAAATCAATTCAAATGAAGCATCTTCCAACTTGGATAAGAAACAGATTTTAATTTTCCCAACACCTGCTTGATTTTCTCACCTCAACATGAGATACCGCATTGTTTGAAACCTTCTTTTGTGTTTGTGGTCTTCCTGCAACAGTTTTTTGTAATATGAAGTTGTCTGGTCTTGGATTACACCGATTTTCCAATCTTGTTCGAGTGGAGGAAGAACTAGAAATTTCAATAGGTTCATCTGCAGTTGAGTCACAAGAGGATGTCTCCACTGCCCAGAAATCATCTTGAATGATACTCTCCTTTTTTTCTTTGTGTGCTTCATGATTAGAATCTATACTACTCATGCCAGAGTATTCACCAGAACAAATGTTGGCATGCTGTAATAATTTTAGAACATAAACATATGAAGTCAATTCTTGAAGTGCTCCTATAAAGAAAAAGTCACAAAAACCAAGAAAAGTGTACTTCTGGTGTATTAGAGTATAAAGTCTAAGCAATGTGCCAAGCATTATGCATTAGCCATGAAGCATAACAGAACTTCAATATCATTTAGACTTTTGGGCAATTTATCTTTACCAGATTAGAGACAAGTTCAGCATCTGTGCCAGTGCTTGCATTGTATACCCTTCTCAATGACTTTGGTTGGGTGGAAGAATTGACAAAACAGTGTCTTCTTTCTTCATTGATCACAAGCTCTTCATCATCGACCCATATTGAATTTACGAAGTCATCTTCATCATCAGTATCTCGAAATGGAATTTGCGCCGCATTGGAGCTTTCATTTCCAAAACAAGCATCGAGCAATGAGGGGTTTCGGAAAATTTCTTCCAGTTCAATACCAACTGCAGATTGTTCTACTGGGGGGAAGAAAATATCATCCGAAGAGATTGGATCCACAATCACTCTAGGTGAAACATTTACTACCTGGAAAAAATAAACAAAACCAGTATTAGTTCTCAGCCTGTTTCACATGCAGAGTGTAAATGTGTCCATCGAGAATGCTTCATCTTACAGATGGAATTTCTTCAGCTGGTACCGGATTTCCATAGTCAGGAAGGTTTGGTGCCTCAATTCCCCCTTCATTTTTTTTCTCAAATTTCTTCATCAAGCGGCATAAAACGAAAGTCTTCTGCAAAACTTGGAGCATAATCAGCAATTATTTTACACAAATCACACATATATCATGCTAAACTTCAAAATCAGAAACTTATTTCCTGAACAGCAATATCCACAGCAAAATCTAAAATAAAAGGCTTCGTAGAGAATCTGGCATAACAAAATTCATTTCTCAGATAGGGTTTTATGGCAAAATTTGACATTTAACAGTCACAAAATGAAAACTAATGATGAATTTTGAGCATGTTTACATTAAATATTTAGTTAAACACTGATCTGATAAATCTGATGAGAGCTTATCCCATAAGCTTTATCTGGGATCTCATAAAAAGATCTTATTTCGATAAACTTCCACATAAAGCTCACTGAAAGAAACTCTCCCAATTGCCCCCTTCGTCGTCATCAACCAAGGCCAAATGGAGAAAATTAGGTCATGACTAGAGACCGAGAAAGCAAAAAACGTGGAATTCAAACGAAGGATCCAATAACCTTCAGAACAACCAATACGATGGGAATTGATATCAAAGGCTAAAGTACATAGTGTTGTGTTACAACAAAAAATATCCAAACAATTCTCAACAACAGCAAATCCTTATCCTACCAGGTGAATTTGGCAACATTAACCAACCACACCATGCAATTTAGCAAAAAGAAATAAGTTTCAGAGATACAATTTCCAAACATTGCTAAAATTTCTTGGAAAAGCAAACCAACCTGGCTTTCATGGGAGGTAAGAGCATGATATTCATGAATAACCCAGTTGGTTTTGGCACCACGAGGAACACGGCCTTCGTGGAAAACAAGAGTCTTCTTTGTCCCAATGACATTGTTAGTGCCACCAATCCTAATTTTACGGTCATTTCCAGTGGCTTTCCAGAAACCATGTTCGGTGGTCCTATTGACCCTTTTACTATTGGAGTACTTGTAATCCACAGAACTGAAGAAAAACCATTCTGGGTCATCGGATTTTATCACTGATTTTGCTGGCATAAGAAATTGAAACAAGAAAAGAATCAAACAACAGTGTAATGGGTTTGATAGCATCATGATGAAAGGTGTGGTAGTGTTTAGTGTTTGCATTACCTGGCACGTCCCAAGGTTCCACTCTGCAAAGGTCGATCTCTGGAATGACCTGAACAGAGAAATCATCACCGAGCAACTTGTGTTTGAGGTAATAGTTGACAAGTTCCTCATCTGTGGGACGGAACCTGAATCCCACAGGCACGTGATCAAGTATGGAAACTATGTTCTCCATTGTTTTGGTTCAACAAACAGTGACTGTTGTTGTTGCTGTTTGCAATTGAGAGAGAAAAGAAAAATTGGAAGAAAAGGTGTGTAGAAGTAGAGTGAGGTTGGTTTGTTTGTGTTTTCAACCAATCTGCTTTTGTAATAGAAAGACATTGACTGACTTTGAAGTTGCTCGATCACTCTTTTCCTTTTGGCTTAGCTCATAAGTTATCATTGGAAAATACAAAAAAAACAAAAACTAAAACTAAAACACCCCAAGTTGTCGTATCATACATGTTACTCTTTCTTCTTCTTTTTTTCATTCGTGATAGAATTATCAGAATAATGTTTAAGCATGTAATAAATATTTCATATATTGTGTAAATTAGATGCGGTAAATTGCCTTTATTTGCTCCGACATGTTTTCAAGGAACTGGTCAACCCATTAAAAGTAAGATTTATTTTTCCAGTAAAAGATTAAATTTGTTATTAATATATAGCATTATTAATATATTACTTATTCATCTGTTATTTAAGTAACTTCGGAAAGAATTATACGTCTTGCAAAATTCAATTCGGACATCATGAGATTCGATCTAGCGTGTGTTCAGAATAAAATAAAAAATCTACGAAATTGGTTTTCATCGGAAAGGAAAAGATAAAGTCGAGATTCTGTACTTGTGAGGAATAACATAGGATTTTTTTTTCTGTCAAAATATGATTAGGGGATTTATGAAGTGACATTATTGGTAAAAATTTATATTTTGTGAGTTATAGTAAAATGATTAAAAAAAGGAATTAAGTATTTTTTTATCTCTTAACTCTAACACATAATTAAAATTTGTCTTACATTGAAATTTGTGTGTATATGTATGGAATTTGACATATTATAGTATTTGAATTTAAAAAATAAATGGAGATATAATTATTTGATTTAATTACATTAAAAAAATTTAATGTGTCAAATGTATTTTTTAACAAACACTGAAACGAAAAAATATATTAAACAGTATAAACAATTTAATTACAATTTAATTATTAATATGAAACATATTTAATATGTCAAAATTATTTAATATAATTAAATTTAAAAGACTATATTTTTTAAATTAAACAAAAATATATAAAAATTTTGATTAAAAATAAATTTCAATATTACGTTCTGAAATTAAAAATATATGTAATCTCTTAAATTAAAATATACGTTAATGTGACAATAAATAATCGATGGATTTTAAAATATTAACGTAACGGAGATATCAAAATTCATATTCATATCTAACGTTACTTTATTTGGAAGTTGGAAGTAATAAAAAAATGATGTCATGTTCCATAGGCGATAGAAAAATATATGTGAATAAGTAAAGAAAAATTATCCATCAGTGTAAATAACTTTTGGCATTGATAAGTTTGCTTTTTCTTTGTTTTGTTTCTTTTATTTATTATTTGAGTACTGTTTGGTCGTATTAACTTTTCCATGCATGGCTGTATTCGAAACTTGACTTGCTTTTTGACCTAATTTTTTGTTTTGAAGCCATGAAAGATGCCTTTTTGCTTCTTACATTCGAAGTAGCTACATAATAATAAAGTCTCTCCATTAATAACGTATTAATAAATAAATAAATAAAAACAAACATGGCATTAACCGCGTAAGAATAAAAATCTTCTTTCTCATTCTATTCTATATATAAGGCTATTATGAGCTTATATAAGTCTCTATCCTCATTAAATGATTAATGATAAATTATATATATATATATATAGAAATTAATGGTTCATTAATTTCAGATTATGCAAATGTATATTTGAGTTCAAAATCTATTGTCGAGTTAAAAACCCTAAAAAATCCAGCACTTGAGACAGTGAGTATAAAGTCTCTAAACTCACAACATTTAACCGATCATTACAATGTTAAGTTATTGTTCTAAAAATATTCTTGTTTTGGAACTTTAGCATCGCTCTTAATAGATATAATTGAAGCTAATTTGGAAAAAAAAAATCACATCTAATGAAAATAAAAATATTAAATAAATTTAACCATTGACAATTTCCAAAGTAGTGAGAACATAACTTTCATGAAATTAATAGGTAATTGAGTCACTCCACCATTCTTTACGTATTGGGCCGTGAAAATTGGTGCAAATGACTTTTCATTCTCCAAAGTTACAATAAACAGAAAATTCCTTTGAATTGAATTTTACCTTAAATATATTTTTAATTCTACAAACATACGACAAGTTTTTCTTATATTTCAAATTCAAAATTATTCTTCCGCTGAAATTGTTCTTTCTACATAATGTGAATAGAAATAGAAAATATTTGACGATAAGGCTGTGTAAATAATATCTTGAACAATATTTGAAAAATAAATGTCTAGATTGATTTGAAATTTGGGGACTAAATACAAATCTATTTCAGATTAGTGAAACTATAAATATAATTAACTATTGTTTTTTATTGATAAATTTACTATATGATGATTTTTTTTTTTTGGTAAATACTTACGAAAACTGATAATAGAAACAAAACGAAACCTAATAGACACTGTATTTTCTCTCCAGCTGTTTAGTTAAAAGATAAATGCAAAAATGTTTTATTCAGTTTTGGATAAAGAGTAAAATAAAAAAAAATATTATCAAATGCGCTTTGTATTTTGTATTTTTGTGGCATACGGAAAACTATGCTTTATACTTTCTCAAGAATTGGACGTTGGAATGAAATTGCATTGAGAAAACACAATATAAATTCACGAGTTTGATTTTATATATTTTTCAGAAACTAAAGTATAACATTAAATTATGATAATAATTGGCAATTTTTGTGATTTAAGTTTAAAGTGAAATTCTTTTGAAAGCGTTTAAAAACATTTTGTATCTATTTGAACCTACAAGATTCATAGTTTGTTTCCTTGTTTATTTCTGTGTTGGACTCTCCTTGTTGGATCACTACTGCAATCTTCTCCAAACTTCCCGCACCCCGTAATAACTACTCACACCCCATATTGATATAAAAAGACTAAAATACGCCCGTTCTGTAAATTTTGGCGAAATGCATTTCTTGTGTTTGGAAAATTCATTTCAAAATACATCGTATACACATTCTATAAAATTTGTTTCTGAAATCTTGTTTCAGAATGCATTAAACTCTATTTCAAAAAGTTTATTCCAGAAAATTTTGAGAACATATATTCCGAAAATTGAAAAAGTATTTCCCAGAGAAAAAGATTATATGGTATATAGCCAATTTTTTTGTGAAAATCAATGGATCCAAAGTGGGAAAGGGAAATAAATAGATAATATAAATATATATATATATATATATATATATATATATATATATATATATATATATATATGCACATCCATTTCTACATTGCAAAAATATCTTTACATTGCCATCCCATTACCAGAAAAAAGCATGGCCAGGGCTTTCCAAAACTTGTTACACCATACACTAACCTGACTCCACACCTTCATATACATGACAGATTAATAACTAATGGTAGGACATGTTTGGCAAGGATTAAAATTGAAAGTGAAAAAAACATCACTTTTGTTTACCCCTACATCAAACTTGTCCCAAAATTGAAAATTTTTCCATAGATACAACTTTTGTACTTCTGGTATATTTCGGTCCAGTAGTGATGATGAACCAAAATATACCCGAAGATTCACATTGTGTTTTAGAACTATTTTTTGGGTGAATTCTAATAGGCCTAAATACTAATAGTGGCATGAAGGAGCCAGGTAGGTATGGTTGGTAAGTTCAGTTTTGTGTGGCAGAACATCTCATCCTTGCTGGTGAAAACACAGCTGTGAGTCTAGCATGATCAGAGAGAGAATAATCTTCTGGCCATAGTCCTTTCTCCACTTCACGCGGATACAGCATTGCATTCTTTATCATAAAACCAATGGCTTCTTGCTGCTCCAATTCTGTGTTACCATCTTCCATGCACCCTTTCACACTTTCTAACACATGATTTGGACATGCTGAATTCCAAATCTTCTGCTGCAATGCAAACTCAATCATTACTACTGTTTCACTCTCTCAACAATGTATGTATATAGCAACTTTCTGAAATGTTTAATGATAAAATTTTAACATGCATTAGGCACATGATGCAATGAAGCTTTACTGTTTTAACATCCATACCTTGAACTCTTCAAAGTCGATGACACCATTTCCATCCACGTCTGCATGATTCCACAGATCTTGTAATTGTTGAAAGCATAGTCCATAAGGCACACCAATTAACTTTACCTGCACAAGTTATGATATGCTGTAAGTCTATTTCTCTGTTTTTATGTTTTTGCTCTTGCTTGAGAAATTTATAACATCACATGTGATGAAAGTACCTGACGAAGTGCTTCGGAGAAACTAAAATATGTCACAGAATCAGCATAGTTGTCACCCTTCAGAAAGGCAAATGCATCATTTTCTGATCCTTTTCGCAACTGGAACTGAAAAGAAAAAGAGATAGCATTAGCTGCAAAGAAAAAATGTTCGTGATTATATTCGTCACAGCAAAAATATGGTTATGTGATTATGAAGGCCGTGTATTGTTTTTGGTGTAAATACTTAAGATTTCTATGATAAGCTCGTCCATAACGATTTCTTAAAGCCACTACATATGTGTCACACCACATACCCTGAACAGTTGACTTGCATATTAATCATTTTATAAGTAAAAAGTCAGAAATACCAAGACAACAAAAAAATATATAACAAATTGCGTGAATCATACTCACTTTTAGTATACTAAATACAGCTTCAGCCCAACTGGTCTTCAAAGGTTTACGTGCTTGATTGGGATTGCAAAGCCAAATGAAGTCAACACCACAGATATTTCCTCTATGATTTCGGTGACTAACCCACTGCATGATCCAAGAGACAAAAATATACTAAGACCATGATTTTCATACCAGGAAAGTGTGTGTAAAATTCAATCTTTTAATGAAATATTTACCTTGTGAGCATCTGCATAACTGTCACTGTATTCATTAGCAATATCATACGATGATACAAACCCCTGTGACCTAAGGAACTTGTAAACATGCCCACGTTTGCTGCCATTCCAGTCTCTGCATCAGATAGAACATGAAGTTCACATCATAAGGACATCTTTTCCAGTTAAAATACCAGCAGAACATGATAAGAAAATCTACCAATAAACTCACCCACAGAGTATGATAGGCATGGGTTTGAGCCTGTTTTCTCTCTGATACAATTCCACATACTGCAATATTTGGTAAACCTACAACAAGGCAAATGATTGGTGTAGTGTTAGGATTGAAGGCAAGTTGGATACACAATCATCAATGGATAAGAAAAGGGATTTATTTACATGGGTCTCGCATACCTGATTCAATCTCACTAAACAAAGACTTGAATCGTGAGGAAATAACAAGTGGGTGTTCACAATCAGAAACTCTTGGGGAACACCTCCTTTTTGGTTTTGTGAGGGGGAAACTGACTGAACGTGTAGCAATTGAGCAACACGATCGCCACAATCGTTGAAAAGCAACTCTCGATAATCCAAAACTCTTAGACATTCTTTATGTATAGCAGTCAATAGACCTGCATAATATACACGAGCGTTTGAGACAAAGAGCAACAAAACTACACGGAGACAGAAGCATGGATCTTGTAGAAAAAACAATGAAACATTCCTCCAGAACCACATGGAACATTGGCACTAACAATTATCAAACACATAAGTACAATAATTTGGAAATACCCATAAGGATCAAAGTAATCTTCACACACTTACCATCTCCACGGTTGTTGGTTCGACCAAGCTTGAAGAGATTGTAGCCGGCATCTCCAAGTCTCTCCTCATACATGTGAACAAGCTCTTCATTTCCAACCCAGAATTCCTATACATGAAACAGACATCATAGTATAGAGTGAGTGAGTGAGAGCTGATAACGAAAAACACCATTCACGACCAAAGAAAAATATTTTTTTCACGAGACAATGCCCACAAGAAAGGAGAGAAATTGCTACCTGGAGACACATAATGGAAGATGATTCAGAAAGCAAGCAATCAAGAATCATCTCATTCCTCGGCAACCACAATGATCTGCAGTTACTTTCACGTAGGCCTTGGTTCTGTTCACAACAATAACAGAGCAAATTCAGATTTCAAAGTGAAACCCTCCAAAATCTAATCATAGGATCACTCTCCATCCACACCATGTGAACAGTGTGAACACAATAAAACTAAGGAAAAGAGCACCACACAACACCTGTGGATCCATCCGTTTGTAAATCGGAGCCAGAATGTTGAAAGTGGTGAATGAAACGCAAGAAGGGTCTCTCTCCACCTCTGTCACTGGTGTGAAACGGCCACCCCTGCTAATTCTGGAAAGTTCTGCATCACCGCTATAACCGTTGATACCATTATGAGAAGAACTATTACCTCTTCTCAAATTAAACTTAGCGCCCGCAGCCACCACCTGAGTTCAAAAATCAAAATGACCCTTTTTTCAAAACCACCCTCCAAAAAATCCAAATCAAATAAAATTGAGGAAAAAAAGGACCCAATCACCTACCATTCTCCAGATCCTCGCCACAGTCAATAAAGGTAATACTTTGAACTTAAATTTAAGTACTTTAAGAAGAAATTCGAAATTGGTCAGGGAGCTTCTGCTTGTTCTTCTTCTCTTATCTCTTACTTTCCACAATGATCGCCTTTTCGTTCTCTCTCTTTTGGCGTTGTGATGAGCAAGCAAACGCAATTATATTATATATATATAAATATTTAAGGTGAGGAGAGAGAAGGTTTTGATTTTGGATTGTGGGTGCAGAAAAAGGCAAGGAGACACGACAAGGACATGACAAGTTGAGGGTTTCAGCATTACCGTTTCATGTGATAAAATGACTTCCCGAAGGAATCTTTTTCTGTGTTGTGGTTATCACTTTTTTATCGATTTCAGAGACACACACTTGACTCTGCAACGCAACGCACACGTCTATAACATCTCAATAAAAACGACAATTTCCTCAACTGGGATTCTGTTAAAGTTAAAAGATCATTATTCATTCCACAGTATTTCATCTTCATCATCAACCTTTTTCTTTGCCCACAGTATATCTATCCCGCAGCCGAAACGCAAAGATCCAAGGTTTATCAGAGACGCCCACGTTATTTTATTCAAGGGAAATCAAAACCAAGAACTTTCTTGTTTTTATGTATTAAATTTTTATGGTGGTACATTCATTTGTTTGCAAGAAAGGAGGGAAAAAGTAAAACTAATATAAGTTATTTAATGTTAGAGAAAAATACAACTTTTAAATTTTATTTTTTTAACTCTTTTTATTGTTTTTATTTACTTTTTTCTTCATCTCTTATCTGTTTTTTTCGTTTATTTAAAACGTATTGTTATTTTATTTTGGTACAATTTTTTCCGATCCTCTTCAACATTACAAAATTAATTTATTTCCGTTTATGGCAGAAAAATCTTCACCTTCTCAAAAAAGGGTGGAAAAAAAAAGTTAAAAAGAGCCCAAAAACTGTTTTAACGTAATCTCCCCGGTTTTAATATAAGAAACAATAATAATTTGTTAATTTAGAAAGCTAATTAATACTATTAAGTGAAATTAATTTTATTTTAAAAATGTGTTTTGACTATTATTTCATAATTTTTTATATAAAAGTAAAAGAAAACCTTCAAATAAGTTAAATAAGTCAATTAAAATTATGATATTTTAAAAATCAATTAACTCCTTAATTTAAAAACTAAACTATACCGTTTAAAAAAAAGGTGATAAATTTGAAGCTTCAGTTGCACGTGACGGTTCTATGATGTTTGAAGTGTAACGATTGGGTTAGTTTACTTAACTATTTATAGTTTGGTCTTCCTTCAATGTCTCACACTTTTTCGTAAAAATTAATGCTTTAATATAATTAATCATCGTATTAATAACAGACCTAGGTGGTTTGATTGAGTGTAACGTTAACGTTAAACTAATTTGGTCTTCTTTCAATGTCTTACATTTTTTTATATCATAAATTAATGTCACAAGTCAAGTGTTAATCGCAAAGTTAGCAAAATGTTATGTTTTTTTTTTTTTTATCAGCAGCAAAATGTTATGTGTTTGGTATGGTGGAGGAGATGATAGAGAAACATATACGAAATAAATAGACACAAAAAAAAAAAAGTGTCCCATGTATACTTTTTTCAGTAACATAAAAAGAAATAACGAAAAATTTAAAGATTTTATTATTTGAATTAATTTTAATGCTTATATTATGTATAATGTGAAGCAGAGACTAATTAACGGAGGATGATAGCACCCAACACTATGATAGCAGGTTGATTATGATTGAAAACACAATCACTGAATGTATTCAGACCCTTCATTTTCTATTGTTCGGTGTTAAATATCAATAATAAATGTGTTGAAATTCTTTTAGCCCACAATAAAATGCATGACTGAAATACATCGAAATCATCATAAATAAACAAATAACTGTCAAATCAAAAATATGTTATCGTGGCATCAAAATGTTTTTTTTTTTTGTTTTTCTTTATACACGAGTAACTCTTACGCTACAATATTTTAAAGTTTTTATTTTTCATTCTTTTTAAAATGTTTCAAAATAAATTTGCTCAAAAGTAAACTGATTCGGTAATAAAATTATTTTAAAAACATTTAAACGAATTTATATGAATACTTAAAATAATAAAATCATTCATTAACGATTAATTTAAATGATAAAAAATTATTAATCACTGTAATATTTAATTTAAATATTAATTTATAAATTAAAAAATTATTGATTATTAAAATAATTATATTATAAATAAACATTTATTTATTTATGAATTAATTGAAAAGTAAATTTCTTTAATAGTAAAATATTTTAACTTGTTTAGTGACTAAATTGTTTAAAAATTAAATTTTTGATAAATTAAATTTTAAAAATTAATTTAGAGATCAATTATAATTTTTTATTTATAATAATAATTATTTTAATAATTAATAATTTTTTATTTTATAAATTAACATCTAAATTATTCACTAAAATGACTAATAATTTTTAATTACTAAATTAATTATGAAAAAAATATTTTTGTATAATGTAATCTTATTTATTACGATATGTATAATATATATGTTCATTATTCAGGTTGAGAATTTAATTTGAAGGAATTCGAGTTCATAATGTAAAATAACGACTTTTTAGAAAATTGACCAAATTTTAGGAATTCGAGTGCATAATTCGAGTTAATTTTTTTCCAAATTCTTTATTAGTTTCTGAAAAGAAATTGAAAATGCCATTGAAATTTAATTGTCCGGAAACGAATCCCGATTCAACTTCTAACATTTGACAACATTTTTCATATTTAGAAATTCAATTTCTTAAAAATTGAATTTGAAAAAGATTTCTATATTCAAAGTTGAAAACTCGACTTTTCAAAAATTAAACATTAACTAATTTTTCAATATCAATATTATTATTTCATACAGCAAATATTTTTTTATATTCGAGTTTTAAAATATAAAAAGTAAATAGGGAAAGTTTTGATCATAGCCGGAGCCATTATTAATGGATCTTTTAAATGACAATTTATAAGAAAATATATATAAATCAATACAATTTGAGTCTAAACCATGCAATAGATCAATATTACTTAAAAAAAATAGTTTTCAATCTTAATTTAACCTTTTTCTATCTATATTTAAACTCATATTTAAATTTTTAATAAATAATGAATCCATATATTATATTTATTTGAAGAATTTTCTTAAATTTATTGGAAAAATAAAACTTCGAATAGTCCACATATTGCCACCCACCTCTATCTTACCTTATTCAATTTTTTCTTCATACTTTTTTTTTTCTTTTCTTTCTTATTGCTAAAAATAGAGTAAGAGGTGGAATGAGTATTCTGAATACTGAATTCATAATTTTTTTTACGAAAAAATATGATAGTTTGACAAAAAAAATTACAATTTTTTTAATATGATAAAAAAATATTATTTTATTATTTTATTTTGATTAAAAAACAAAAAATTAATCTATTAAATTCTATTTATGAAAAAATTGTTAATTTTATTAAAAAAAATTGTCAAAAAATTATTCATAGTTTTTTAATGATGCATGTGGAGATCGTACCATTTATGTCTAAAAGGGAACTTTAAAATTTAATGCAGCTTTTGTAATCAGACAATGTTCTGAAAAGTAACAGAAACATGCATCAGTTGTCGGTGACGCCATAAAAGTAGGAAAGAAAGAAAGATATTGAGAAGAAGAAAGTACCAACCACATGCCTCAACCAGACACCAACTATTAAATTAGGGTTAGAAATGAAAGAGAAAAACATAGATAATTAACAAAAATTTTCTTTAATTCTTCTGGGTTTGCAGCAATTATGGGTTTGTGGGGCTTAAGAAATTAAAAAATGTTGGATTCATTAATACTTAACTGTGCCGACAGATTCAGATAATTTGATTAATGGAGAAGAGGTGCAAGAAGCGATGAGTTTGTGTTTCAAATTAAATAATAAGGTTGTCAGTGACAGAAAACTAAGTATAAGAGCGTGTGAGACTCACGGCTATGGCGGCAGCCGAATATTTAGGTACGTGTATTTATTAATGTAAAAAATTAAAATGAGACAAATTTTGTTAATACATGTGTATGTTTGTTTCTTTACATTTAATTTTAAAATATTTGTATTTAATTATTTTGGATGTATTTTTTCGGTATTAAGACAAGTTCCTATAGTATTTAAAAACATATAGATTTGTTTATTATTCTTATTCACATGTTGTATTGTATAAATGCAAGAAAAGAAAACCCTATAAGTGGAAACTTTGAAATATGATTACTTTCAATGGCGTTGTTATTGTTGTTATGACATCGAGACTGGTGTTACATGAATACTTTTTATTTTTTTATAAGACATTTAATAAGATAATAATGCTTTTACTTTTTTTAAGTTGATATATTTTAAGTTATTTTATATTGTAAAATAAAGATGTCATCATTGATTGATGTTAAGTGAGTGTATAGTAGAAAATGAAATGTTTGTATCACCATGGAAAAAATCATTTTATGTGGAAAAAAAAAAAGAAAACTCTTGAAAGAATATGAATAATAAAACAAATGTTAAAAATATTTTTTCAATAAAATGATTTGTATTTATTATGATATTGTTTTTTTCTTTAACAAGGAGTAAGACTGTTTACTTTTAATAAATAGTGGCTAAACACATAAAAGAATATGTTTAATAATATTGAAAAGAGTGTACATAATGAACAAATCGTTATTAATAAGATTTATAACACGATGATTACTATAAAAACCAATACTCTTATCGTATATAATAAGTTCGATAAAATAAAAATGATAATCATATTTTAACTCATTTTTTTATTCATTTTTAATTTATTATTTTTATTATTGTTAAATTATTTATTTTTAATTTTTGAAATAATATAATGGGATGATTTAAAAGTAATTAAAATAATGAATTAAAAGTGAATAAAAAAAATTAAATTAAAATATTATTATCCAGATAAAAATATGATCTTTAAACTATACATGTCTAATTTATTTTTTTCAAATTATTATAGACTAAACACATAAAATGCTTTATTTATCGGTCAATACAGCTTATCCATAGAGATGTATAAAAGATGAAGGAAGGAACTTGCAAGTCTTCACCACCTTATATTTTCCTTTCTCCTCTGTAACACGCGTTTATTCATACCCAAAACGTGTGGGCCTAATCCAGGGCAAACTTTTGCATCAGATGTCTTGTTTTCATCGTATCCACCTCCTCACTCATTCATCAATATTATTCCCAAATCTTTAATCACAGTTGTGCAATGGAACCATTAACACCACTTCCAACATTTCTCTTTATTAATGGACGCAAATGTTTCCAATGTGAAAGAACGAAACTCTCAAGAACAAGTTGATGAAATATTGAATTCTTGAATCAAGTTGAAAAAAGATTCATCTATAGAAGATTTCCTTATGTACATAAAAATTTAAAAATTATTATAGCTGATTATAATAAGTGATGAAGAAGAATTGAGTATTTCTTATGTTTAAATGTTTCTTCTTGAACGCGTGAATAACAGTTTTAATTACCTTTAACAGATTCTATTACTTAAAATCAAATATATATTCTAATAATGTTGTAGGGTAATGAAATTTCAGATCCATCATTCCTATAAGCATTTTTGGATAACCTTCAACAGTTTTAAGATGAAAGAATCACTTATAGAAATAAAAACGTAGTTTGAGAATTATGTTAAAATACAATTATCTTCACAAGTGTTTTTTAATTCAAAAGTTATCCTTGACTTGGGCCAGAGTGCCACCATTACAAATTCTTTCGGCTACCAAAATATGCAGAATTCAGAGGAATGTTTGAAAAGATTGTGCCGAAAGGCAAAAGTACACTTCAAGTAATTCTACTTACAACGGAAGAGAGCAAAACAACTTTACTTATAATTTCACATACTAATGCAACCAAATTATTAAACCTTTTAATAAAAAATCAATGTTGGATAAAAAATAAACAAAATTTTATTATTATATATTAAAAATAACCCTTTACCTTACAAAATTAAAAATTTCCTAAAACTATTGAACTAACTCCTTCTACTGCTATAAAATTAGTCTTAAAAATAAAAAATAATCATTCAAATCTGTGGATGCAGTTTCCTACCCTTTTGCCGCAAGGGATTTGTGCAGATACCTTTAATACAGAATTTTGAACGAACTAGGTGTTTAATCATTAAAAAATATAAGATACCTGTAGTTGACGAAAATCATTGGTGACCATTTAAAATTCGGTCTCTGTCAGTTAAAATTCGTCCTGAGAATTTTTCTTTGGGCGGCGATTAAACAGAGCACAAATCGTGACACGTTTCAGGTAATGCTAATAATACACACATCGCCACATGGAGTCAATCCTGTGACATCAATAAACTCAGAATACAACACAGTAGAAAGAAACGAAACCGTGAACATAGAAAGAGACCGCTATAGAATCAATTATATTGGTTACAATAAACCTGCCAATACGTTATCTCTTTCCCAACCACCAATACATTTTGAGTTAAAGATTGTTCACGGGTATACAAAGATGATAGGACTTTAGCCGAGATAAAATAAAAATAAATGATACATCAAATTTAACTAAAAACAAGTTGACGCAAGAGAACTATTCCACCAAAAATGATGTCCAAAATTCAACTCTCCAAAACAAGTCATAGGAAAAACCTTCTTCGACTTGTATCCATTTCCGCCTAAAAGAAAAAAAAAAAAAAAACAAAAGAGTCAAGTAAAGTCAGACCAAGAATTGAAAAAGCGAGTTAGTTAGCAAACAAATTACCTTGTGAACCCATTCATATTCCCCACCCTTTGTGTCAAAGGTTCCATTCTGCAGGCTAATCAACTTCAACGTGAAACGAGGGCCACATTCCTACGTTTAAGTGAAGGGCCAAGTTTGAAGACCATTATTCATATGAAACAACAAATATTACAGCTTGAACAGATCAAGAGTTTAAATACTTGAAAATATCATAAACATTGGACGTTTTGAAGGTAAAATGCATACAAAAAAAATGAAATAATTTAATTTTGTAACAAAATGTGACATCCTTAATCTTAGTATACATAAATAAAATTGGCTACCGATCTTTCCTGATTCAGATTGAATTGTAAAATAGATGTCATCGGACATTGGTAACACAAGTTGCAAAGTCTCTATAAGAATTTGTAAGCATCCATACTATTGAAGAGATTTTAGATAAATGAAACAGTGAAAAACTAACCACTGTTACTGTTTTACTACTGTTTATATAAGAAGATAGTAAGCAGAATACAAAGAGTCAAGGCCCAGTCCTAACCCTAAAAATTACATCTCAACACTCCCCCTCAAGCTGGAGCATATAGATCATATGCTCCAAGCTTGGAACATATAAATTGAATTCTAGGCCCTCTTAAAGATTTAGTCAGAATGTCTGCAAGTTGTTCATTAGAG
>Ga0214545_1007715_pt1 | contig 17744 bp, 12 predicted proteins | sample CNSS4metaG_FD_160064 | JGI IMG/M metagenome (GOLD analysis project Ga0214545, IMG submission 160064) | Root nodule microbial communities from cowpea collected in UCLA plant growth center, Los Angeles, California, USA - CNSS4 | ecosystem: Host-associated > Plants > Roots > Nodule | place: USA... | reverse complement strand
ATCATATGAGTTCAAAGGTTTTTAATTTTAATTGAGAATTTACTTTGATTAAATTTAGAAACTTTCATGTGATTGAATGGGTTTTTACCAATGATTGAGAATGTACTTTGATTAGAGGTGAAAACTTTAACTAGAATTAATCAAGAATGTACTTTGATTAATTAACTTTTTTCTTGATTTTAGAGGTAAAAGAATGGACATGATTAAGGATAGTAATATTTAATTGAGAATGTACTTTGATTAAATTTACTATGATTAATCTACAAAGTTCTTGCATTTGATTGAGAATTTACTTTGGTTAATAGTGAGAACGCCAACAAATTAATTGAGAATTTACATTGATTAATTTGTAAATCTATAACAATAATTAATTGAACAATAATCTTTAGATAACCGATGATGGATCTATTTTGAAAAAATAGTGGAATCAATCTATTTTTCTTTATTATTGTTTTTTATCTTTTCATTTTTTTATCTTTTTCAAATTTTATTTCTTTATTCCTTGTTCATTTGATTAACTCTTTTATATAGTTTTTATAAGAACTAATTTGTTAAAAATCAATTCCTTGTTCGTTGGGGGACGACTTAGGTTTACTTTACCCTCTCTATTTTCTTGACTACTATCTTAGCAATACTGAAGTTGCTATAGTTTAGTAGTACATATATCCTAGAGAAAGAACTTAAGGGATCCAGAAAGTCAGTTAACATTTTAATAGGGATAGTTTGTTTGTTGGTTGTAGTTAGTTTCATTATGGTGTCACGAATGATGAGAAGTATGTGATATAATCTGTATTGGGTGGGGTTGAATGTTGTATTTTTGTGACTTGACATATGTAATTACAAGTTTGAATTGGTGTATCCTTGAACGTTAGTAAATTAATGAAAAGCTAGCATTAAAGAAATCAATGTGTGCTGACCAATACATCCATTAAAAACACTGATAAACAGAAATTTTGAGAGCCATAAAACATTATATTATATAATCAAACCATTATACTTGATGCTTTCATCACAAAATACATCTAATTGCATAGAATATTGTTCTGGATGTTTTAACTAAAAATGTAAAAGTTGAAATATAAAAGTAGACAAAGCAATCTGAAATTAGAAACTTAAAAGCTACAAAATACATCATAACCCCAATATTCTAAGGTGCAGCAAAAAAGAAAAGCACAAATAAGCTTCATTGCTTCCACACACGTCCTTTCCTATGCTGGAGTTTTTGCCTTTTATTGGGTATAATTATGGTTGGACGAGGAATTGGAGGGTTGCGTGGTTGACTTCCTTCAACTATTGGTGTTGTTGCCTGGTGTGATGTGTGAGTTGCTTCAGTTTGTCGTGGTGGTGGCTGAGATGATTCAGGTAGCTACTGTGATGGTTGAGGTGCTTAACTTTGTGTTGGTGTTGGTTGTTGTGATGATTCAGGTGGTTGGGTCTGTGTTAGTGGTGGTTGTTGTGATGATTCAGGTGGCTGAGTTTGTGTTAGTGGTGGTTGTTGTGATGATTCTGGTCCTTGGCATGTTTGTGGTGGTGGCTAGTCTGATCCCACATTAGTTGGCTGAGTTGTTTGTGTTGGTGGTGCAGACTGAGGTTGTTGAGGACACTTTTTCGATTATGGCCTACTTCTTTACGTATGCCACATTTTTTAGGCTAGCCATGTTTTGTAATCTACTTCTCATTCTTGTTCTTCTCCCAAGCTTCAAGTCTTCTTTTCTTTTTGGGTCTTCCAGGTAGAATTCGTTTAGAAGGGGGCAATACATCTGGAAATTATGTTTCTACCCATAGATACTGACCATTTCAAGGGTCTATGATGGAATTATAGATCTCTTTGTAGGTTGAGATTCTAAACCAATGAGTGATAAAATCTTCTTCATTCAAGTTCAGAAACTTCATTGCAGCCATTACATGACAACAAGGTATCCCTGTGATACTCCACTTCCTACAGGTGCAGTGTTTGTTGCCTATGTTCACCATAAATTTCACCCAAGTAAATGATTTGTGCCTAACCTAAAATATCTGATTTGCTGAGTAGCTATCACATTAAAAAATAATTGAATACAAGTATAAATGGCAACCCAAATACAAGTATAAATTAGATTGATTTCTTGGTGAAGTACCTAGGAATCTAGTTTATGGAATTAGCTGTCTCATTTTTCAATCTGGTCTTAATTCTTGGGCAGATTGAGTTCTTGAATGATTTAGCCTTTGATCTATTTTCAGCCCATCTTTGCATCATATAAAGACGTATTTCCTCCATCATGGACACTATGGGCTTACTCCTTACTTCTACAATTACACTGTTGAATGTCTCACTCATGTTATTGACGATTGTGTCACACAAAGTTCTGGGTATGAACCTTGATTTTGACTAATACCTATTTAAGTGGCATATAGACATCAGAAATGGTTCAAGAAATATTTCACATAAATAGTTCACAGATTTACCTTGGGGTATTGCTAACAGATGTTTCAAAGCATCAATGTTAACTTCTTTAATTTTCCTCATGACTTTCTCCCAATGTTGTGGATAAGTGCTATGAGTTGCTTCCCACATTAAAGCGTTCAAATTCTTTCTCGAGAATTTCTTCCTAAAGTTTGCATATAAATGCCTCATACAAAACCTTTGGTCAGCCCTAGGCAAGAGAGATTGAATATCAGGCAACAAACCCTGCACCAGAAAATTAAATTGAATTAGCAGCAACACCCCATATGTCGTAGTGCACCAGAAAATTTTGGGTGTTCATACTTGACAATTAAAATTACTAAAAACAGCAGTGTGCATAATTAATAGACATACCTTTTGTTGGCCTGACATGAAAGTGTATGATGAACAAATATCTGGTCCTCCAAGATCATCAATTAACAACTTCAAAAACCATGTCCATGTGTCCTTATTCTCCACTTCAACAACACATGCAATTAGTAACATATGGTCGTTGGCATCCCTTCCAACTGTAGTTAGGAGTTCACTCCCATACTTGTTTTTCAGAAAACAGACATCCAAACCAATAAAAGGGCGGCAGGAAATCATATTATCTTTGCATGCTTGGAGACACATATAAAACCTGGCAAAATATTTTTCCCTTTCATTTCCTTCGACCTTCACCTTCGTTGTAGAACCCGGATTTGATTGAAGAATCTTATGTGCGTAGTCATATATTCGTTTAAATTGTTCTACAAAGGACCCATCCATTTGCTCAACAACCAATGTTTTTGCTCTACGAGCCATGGACTTTGTGACAGCAATATTCCAATTCCTAGTTACTTTTTTGCGAATATCAATTGCCCTCAGTCTTGGATTCTCTCTTAATGTGTTTTCCAACCTACTGCTTAACCACACAACATTCAACATTTTTACATTGAATTCTCTGCTGCACTTGTGTTTGTCATTAATTCTCCTCAACTGCCACATGTTTGTTGCAGCAACATAAGCACAATAGGCAAACCAAGTACATTTTCCTTTCGTACCATAACAAATGACTCTACATCTTCGTTTATCATTTTTTTTTTGAAATTTTAGCCTTCTTACAAATTGCACTCTATATGTCCTTATTGCTTCTACAAATGTCTCTTTATCTTGAAAATATGTTCCAACTTCCCAATTGTATTGGGCCATGCTTTTGGGCATTTTAAAGGTCCCAAAATTTGCCTTACATTTGCTGCCACTGCCTAATGATTGATCACTATTTGAATCATCATTGTCCATCTTATCTGATTCCCAATCATCATCAGATAAACCCCTATCATGGATATCTACATGGACATTGTCATCAAATTCCAACCTTTCATCCTCAACCTCTTCTTCCTCATTACCTTTGCTTAAATTGTCCTCGTAATGAACACTTACATCATGTAGTTCTCCATCACTCACAATATGATCAGAATCAGTTCCTTCATCTTCAATCCTAATTTTTGCCTCAAGTGTAGTAGTTGCATGAACATCAGCATCATGGACAACACCTTCAACCTCAAGTGCAGTATTTCCATGTAGTGGTGGGTGACTTTGGACACCACCTTCTGCTTCAACCTCAATATTTTCTTCAATCGCAACTTTAGTTTGTGCTTGAACCTCAGCCTCATTTTGACTCCAATTTCAACATGAACTTCACTTTGAGTTTGCGCCTGAACCCCCACCTCACACTCAATATCCACCATATGATAACTATCAACGTCATCTAGGAATTCAGATTTCATGTGACAATCACCTTGTACCCCTTCTCCTTCTCCTCCATAATTATCTTGTTGTATGTCAACCTTATGAAGGTATCTCCATCCCCACAACCACTATGACCATCCACCTCACCCTAGACCTCAACATTTTCAGTGGCTACTGGTGCAACTACCTCTTTCGAGAAATATTCCAAAAAATTATCCACAACTTCAGCTTCAAAAATTAAGTGAACCACAAACATATGCACCTGCAAATTCCTTCCAGCAATATCAACCATGTGAATTGCACCCTTATCATCAAACATCCTCTGCAAATTGTTCTCCAATACAGCGGACTTACGAAATTTATACCATAACTCCTTAATGTTTACATAAACCATTTCCCTAAGTATTCCAATTATCTAAAAAACTCCACATATTTAGGTCACAAGACAACGTGCTCATTTCCCCATTACTATACTTCAGTGTTTCCTTCATTTCAAAGTATCCCCCATGGTGGACCACCACCTCAAAACTATCATCACACATCCTATCCTATAAAAAAAACATATGAGTTACTCTATGCACTACCAATGCCCACGAATAAAACATATTTTACCACCCATACCCCAAAAAAGTTAAACACACTCTCCTTTGAAAGAGGACCACAACCCACTAACCACAAAGAAACGGGACCACAACCCACTCACCATTAAAAACAAACAAACAAAATCACACATAAAAATAACAACAACCTTCATAAACAACATACTTTCAATAGTAAAAAAGTAAAACGAAACAAATACACAAGCAATTTCCTTCATAACGCAAATACCGCAAAAACTAACCTTCGAATTGGCGACACTATGATTACAACAATGACGGAAAGCCACAGCCAAGGTGACAACGAACACTTCGTCTTAAAATCCTTCTTCTTCGATTGATTATGCTTCTCCACCAAATTCCCAAATTTGTTCTTCAATTCCCTATTTTCTTCGAACCCTAACCCTAACAACATTTATCCCCTTTGAAAACAAAGTTATTTTTTAACTAAATTCCACATCACCCAATCTCAATACACTACCACGTAATGCACAAATGCCATTGTATCACATTAAAACAATCTACTATTAATTTTTTTTAATGTTATTAACGTCGAGGACTAAATTGAACCTCCTTAACAAACTGGAGACTAAGTTGAACCTCAAAAAAATTAGGAGGCCAAAATGAACCACACATAATAATTAGAGGACCAAAATATGAATTAAGCCAAAAAAAATATGAAACCTAAAAATTTGCCCCAATTTATATACATGAAGCAAAAGAGATGACTCAGATGAATTGGTCTGGGAACCTTGATTAACGTAAAAAACAATATGCAAAAAATAATGGCAATGTGTGAAAACTTTGACTAACATAGAAAAAATATATAGAAACCTTAGCAAGGTGTGGAAAAATGACACAAAAAGAAGGTGTAGAAATCTTGACAAACATAGAAAAAAGGTTTAAAAACCTTGGCAAGGCGTGGAAACCTTGACTGACTTAGAAACAAGGTATAAAAACCTTGGCAAGGTGTAGAAACCTTGACTAGCAAAGCTACAAGGTGTGGGAACCTTGGCAAGGTGTGGAAACCTTGACTCACATAAAAACAAGGTGTGGAAACCTTAGCTCATATAGAAATAAGGTGTACAAACGTTGGAAAGGTGTGTAAACCTTGACTCACATTGAAATAGGGTATGGAAACCTTGTCAAGGTGTGGAAACCTTGTCAAGGTGTGGAAACCTTGACTCACGAAACCAGGTGTGGAAACCTTGGCAAGGTGTGGAAACCTTGACTCATATAGAAACAAGGTGTAGAAACCTTGTCAAGGTGTGGAAACCTTAACTCCCATAAAAATAAGGTGTGGAAACCATGGTAAGGTGTGGAAACCTTGACTCATATAGAAAAAAGGTGTAACACATTTGGCAAGGTGTGGAAACCTTGACTCACATAGAAACAAGGTATGGAAACCTTGACAAGGCATGGAAACCTTTACTTATATAGAAACAAGGTGTAGAAACCTTGACTCACATAGAAACAATGTGTGGAAACCTTGGCAAGGCGTCGAAAACCTTGACTCACTTAGAAACAAGGTGTAGAAATCTTAGCAAGGTGTAGAAACCTTGATTGAGACAAGAGAACCATGATGATTAAAACTAGGTATATTATTATTTGTTTCATTTTTTTTTTTGAAAAAGAAAGATTCAACAACCACTCATATGAATGAAGATGGTTTTGGTTCGCACAAATAAAAATGATACCTTTGACATAATGAGAATGCATGATACGTGATAATATATTGTGATTCTTTTTCTTCTTATTTTTTCAAGACTAGAAACTGGGCCTAAAGGTCAAGAAATCTAAGCTTAAGGAGTCAGAGAAAATGGTTATGGGTCAAGCAAAACTGGGCTTAAGAGCCAGTGTGAAATTGGGCTTGGGCCAAACAACGTTGGGCTTAGAAGGCCAATGCAAAACTGGGCTTAGGCCAAACAAACTTGGGCTTAGGGGGTTGTAAGATCCGCATAATTTAATTAATTAAATAAATAATTAATTAATAAATGTGGGTAGGTAGTGTATTTATGACATTAAATTCTGATGGGTATGACGTTGAAAACTACTAGCTCAAGTGGTTGAGAGTACTTTGATTGTATGAAAGGACTTGGGTTCACGTCCTATGTGTGCCAAATTATGTGTTATTTAATTATTATTGTTTTAATAATCTTTTTGCTAAAGATTGGTATGGCATGAATATGAAAAGGTGGAGAGAACCCTCACAGAAGGGGGCGGCTAGGAGGGCTGAAAATAACTTTAAGGCCCCTTTAAAAGGAGAGGATTGTGGCAATTGAGAGCATAGTGAAGGGAAGGTGTTAGGCTGCCTAGTGATCAAGGAGGGATTCCCAACACTCTGCATTTTTCTAAGCAAGGGAAAATTCCAAGTTATGGGAGCTGAACCCGAAATTCTGTGTTAATTGCATTGTCTTGCATGATTTTGATGAAGTTATGCTCTGAAATTCGTGCTGCATGAGAGGGAATTTGGGGTTGTGGGTTTTGGGTATTGTTTCATTGAAATTTGACCTAAATGTATGTATATAATGGGGTGGTGTTCTGTATATTATGTGATTGTGTAAAGTTGGGTCGTTGGGGTATATTTTCGTGTCCAATTATGCTCATATGCCTAACAAAATTATGCTGAATGAATGGTATGAATTTGGAGTGTATTTTGGGTTCAATTGTTGTTGTTGTGTGCATAAAACAATGCTCAGATTCAGGCTCTGCTCGAGCATCTCGGTCAGGCGAGGTAATTTTGGTCTTGGGCGACAGGCCATCTCGCTTAGGCGAGTGTGCCTCGCCCAAGCGAGAACTCGCGTGTGTTTTGTGTGGCTTGGTTGCACCTCTCGCGCAGGCGAGATTTATTGTTTTGAGCGAAGGCACGTCTCGCTCAAGTGAGAGCCTCTCTCCTAAGCGAGATTTCGAGTGTGGTCCCGCTGTCTCGTTGAACTCATCGCCTAGACGAGGCAGTTTAATCCTGGGCGAGTGAGGGTCTCGCCCAAGCGAGAAAGAGCTCGCTTAAGCGAGACTTCGCGGCTACAGTTATTCTAGAGGCTCGCTCAAGCTAGCTGGCCTAGCTTAAGCGAGATAGGCTGGACTGTTCGAACAAGGGCTTTTAGCCTAAGTGAGCAAGGGTGTTGTTGTGCGTTCAAGGCAAGTGTTACTGTTGTATTGATGGGATGAGATGGAATTTGTAAAGCGTGGTCTATAAGGCTTCTAAGATATCTCAATGGTGGGCTTGCTGATGTTCCTTAGGTTGTGGGCCGGAACGTATCCTTAGGTTGTGGCCCAAGATAGGGGTTAAGCACGTGGCATTCTATAGGTTGTGGCTCGAAATGACTTCCCTTGAGTTGTAGCTAAAGATAGTGGATGAACACGAGGAACTCTTGAGTCGTGGCTCGGGTTGGCGAGTGTTGCCAATGAGTGTGCTGGTTGTGGCCAGTACGGATGGGTCCAGAAGGATTGCCCTCTTTAGTGATTTGCTGACGAGTTTGGTAGTCCTAGGACGTTACGGACTATGTTCGTATTTGGGAACTCCACCTGGCGTTATGGTGTGTGATGCGTAGCATGGTTTCCGCATGTGCTCTATCGGTTGTGGCTGATAGGTGTGGCAGCAAGGCGCCTTGAGATACTCATTAGAAGATGTAGAACACTACTACCATGGTTGTGGCCATGTGGAAAAGCTAGAACGATTCTCCTTGATGTGTACTCATATTATATGGTTATGGTTATGGCCATGTGGAAAGAAGGAAACGAGTCTCCCTTGATGTACATTGATATTACATGGTTGTGGCCATGTGATAGAGAAGGAGAAGGTTCCTTGGTGGTGGAATGATATCATTCATGGTTATGGCCATGCGGGATAAAAGATGGGATTTTATTTTGATGTATTTTATTATATATGTATGATTGATGTATATTTATGTGTTATCTTTTTAGTTCACCCTATCTGCTTGTGTTTGGCGATGATGGTATACGCAGTACACGTGAGCAAATGATATTGCAGGAGGAGCTGGTGAGGCTTAGCCTCAGAGCGTGGGCTAGATTGGGAGTTTTGATGATTTGTATTTTGAATAATAATTTGTAAACATTATGGATATTTATTATACTTTGCGTTTATAAATTATGGAATATTGGACTTTTCCTAGTTTAATAAAGTTTTAAATTTCCCGCGTTGTGACTTAATTACTTTTCTTTAATTTATTATTTAAATCTGTAATATGCGGTCGGAATGTTATAGGGGCTAGTGCGAAACTGGGATTGGAGGCTAGTGCAAAACTGGGATTGGAGGCTAATGCAAAACTGGGCTTCGGTCAATCAAAGTTGGGCTTGAGTTTTAGTGAAAACTGGGCTTGTAGGCTAGTGCGAAACTAGACTTAGGCCAGACAAAGTTGGGTCTGGGCCAGACAAAACTAGGCTTGGGCTAGATGAAGGTAGGCTTGGGCGATACAATGTTGGGCTTGAGGGCCAATGGGAAACTAGACTTGAGGGCTAGACAATGCAAGGCTTGGGAGCTAGTGCGAAATTGGGCTTGAGGGCCAGACAAAGTTGGGTTTGGGGGCTGGTGCAATAATTGGGCCTGAGGATAAGATAAAGCTGGGCTTGAAGGCTAGACAAAGCTAGGCTTGGAGGCCATTGCAAAATTGGGCTTAAGGACATATATATCATTCATATGAATGAAGAGGACCATCAATCCAGAAAACATCAAAGAAGTAGATCTTGTATCTTTCTCATTTTCTTTGTTTTGAAGTAGAAGGATTTGACAACCTTTCATGTGAATGAAGAGGGTTTCAATCCAAAAGTAAAAAGAAATTGTATTTTTGAACGAGGATTCAATAACCATTTATATGAATGAAAAGGGTTTCGATCCAAAGGTAGAATGACTTTTCTTTTTAAAAGAGGATTTGACAACAATTCATATGAATGGAGTGTTTTTGATCCAAGAATGGTAAGAATTTTTTCATTTAAAAAAAAAGAACTATGATGCATGATTATTAAGACATATGTTATGAATTTTTCTTTTTGAACATTTAGATGATTGTGCATGCATGAATATGCTAACATAATGTGTATGTGCATGAATATGCTAATATGATATGTGCATGAATATGTTGGCATGTATATGAGTTTTTTTTCTTTTTGAACCAAATATTGCATGGAGCCTAATTTTACTAACACGTGTTTGGATTTTTTTTTGTTTCATAATTGATGTGATATGTGTATGAATGCATGTAGATGCTAACACACATTATGAATTTTCTTTTTATGAATGAATGAAAATGTTGATGCTTATTGTGACTTTTTTTTACTTTTACATGGTATGTGTAAAAATGCTGACACATGCTATGTTTTTTGTTAACATTCATTATGATGTGTGATAATGTTGTTATGTTTATTTCGAACATGCATGATGAATGATAATGTTGGCATGATTCATGGATTTTCCTTTTGAACACTAATACAATATTAGTGTATGATGCACATGTTATGACTTATTTTATTTTTATTTTTTACTTCATATGCATGAACAAAGTTGAAACCTTGATGTATGAATTAATGTATGAATGCATGACGAAAGTTCCTTTGTTTGCTATTTTTTTTTTCTTTTCAAAAAAAAATGAATGATGTATCTTTGATTTTATATGAATCTATGCATGGAGCATGCCCTCTTGTATTTTTTTCACTGTTTACATTGTATGAAACTTATTTCAATTAATCTCCAATTTGTTCTTATTTTTAGATTTATGGAATCCTTCTATTTTGACTTTTTTCTTTGAAAAATATTATTTGGTCTGACCAGTTTATTGAGAAACTCTTTTCTGTATCATTGTTTTTAGAACATTATTTGAGTGACATACATGAAATTACCAAAGGTCTTAGAAGGGTTTAGATGAGATAATTGACTAAGGAGTTGCCCCAATTTGATAGTTAAGAGTTAACTTCGGGGCATAAGGTGTGTTTGGGCTTACCCCAGTTATTGATAAAAAATAGATGGGGACTTAAAAGTTGACCCAATTTGAGGGTATAGATTGGCCTCAGGGCGCAAAAAGTGTTTGAGCTTGCCCAAGTTGTTGATAGAATGAGAATGTTGAAAATGATGGAAGACTACATACTAGTTGCCCCAATGTAAGCCTGACAATCAAAGTCAATAATTACCCAAATTCAAGATAACCAACTATAATGTATGAACAACAAGTAAAACATTTGCCCCAGTGTAGATTCAAAGTGAGAATAATGAATAATGGTAGGAGAAAGGTACATCAAAGTTTAGGCTCAAAGCAGATAATATGATAGGAAACTCATGAAGAATGAAAGAATGAGAGCGAATGGCCTTGATTTAACTTGACTACTCGTATTAATTTTGGATTTCTATGAAAACATGTCAACCAAAAATAAACTGCCCCAGTGTTTAAAAGCAAATCTTTGAACACACTTTTTCAATCTTTTTTTTTTACAAACCTCTTACATGACAAAATATTTTTCTCTAAATTAAAGTTTTCAAAGAACAACAACAAATCATTGATTTGTGTGGACTTTATTAGGCTTATATTATGGCCAGGCTAAGGGATATAAAAAAAATGGATAGTGAAGGCTTAAAATAAATGGTGTAAAGGTTATTTAAAACAAGGTTTTTAATTAACGTTGGACCCAAAATTTATTTGACTATCTTTGTTCACCATCTCTTTTTTTTTATAACTTTCAAACTCTTATTTCTCTTTTTTTTTTTGCATAACCAATTTTAGTTTTTTGTCTGTCCAAACTTTTTTATTTTTTTATTGGTGAATTACAACAAATGAAATAGATTCAAACATTATGTCAACCTCAGTGTGAAGGTGACCCTTGTTCAGGGTAATTAGAAAAGAAATTTTGATTTTTCATAGGCTCAAAATAGGTAACAAAGGAAGATCATTCTTTCTTGATAAAGAAACATGGCCACACATCATTTCAAGTCATGATTGTTTTACTTTCAAAAGCTTTAATCCAAAGGGGAAAAAATTCAATCACATTAGAGGTTGCCCTTGTTTGCCCTTGCTTTTTTTTTGTATTATTTTCTTCTTTTTTTTGTCTTAATTTTTGCCTAGACCACCCTCTTGGGTTTTCAGTCTAGCAGACTTTTCTTTATTTTATTTTTTTTTTCCTTTTTTTGTGTTCAGATACTCACTTCAATTTGAATTCATTCTAAGGCACATGCCCCCTTTATGATGATCCTCCATGGAATACAAAAGAAAGATTTATGGGGAAAAGGTGATGGGAAAGGAAATGTATTTGAATAATTTCATGTACACAAATTAGAACAATGTTTCAAAAGTATGCCACTTTTCATTTATTCAACTAATGATTTGACCAAAGAATAATTTATTTTCTCCTTTTTTTTCATTTTTCACAAAATTCCATGAATTTATTAACAAAAAAGGTAAACAATTAATTTTGAATTTATTGTAGTGCAAATTTTTTTCAAGATGTTGTGTTGATGCATGTTATATGTTATGCAAAGTGACATGAAAAGGCAAGATGCTACAAATTTCGAAGCTACCTATACACATGTATATATACTAACAACATATGGATGCAAGTTATACATTATGCAAAGCGACATAAGGATGCAAATATGAAACATGTTATGTTGAATTTGGAAACTACCTAAATGCACGTGCATGTGAGTGTATGTATGGTATTACTATGAAAAGTGGCATGAAAAAGCAAGGGGGTGAATATTATGCACTGTACATTGTGACTTGAATCCAAAGTGGATCCATGCTACGTGTCATGTGAATGTCAAAATGTTATTTACCTTAAAACTATGTGCATGGTATCATGCATGAATACAAGACGTGGATGTAATGCATTCTTATGGCTGAAGAGGCACTTATTTACATGATATGTTGATGCAATTGTGATGCACTTATTAAAAAGTAGGCTTAAATATACATTTGGTCCCTATCTTCGTTGTTTTTATTCAATTTGGTCCTCATTTTCGTTTGTGTTCAATTAGGTTCTCATTTTCGTGAAATTTTGCTCAATTTGTTCCTTTTCACTGACGGTGTTTAAATTGATAACATTTTTTAACAATACATGCCAAGTGTCAACTCCTGGTTTTTTTGTTTTTTATCAAATTTTTTTCTTTTTTTTTCATTTTTTAAAATTATTAAATTTTTTTTAATTTTAAAAAAAATTATTCATCAAGTCACAATTGTGTCATGTGTCAATTCTAGTGCCACATGTCAGTTTGTGGTTGTGTTATTTTTTTTGTTCAATTTAGTTCCTATATTCGTTATTTTTGTTCAATTTAGTCCCAATTTTTTTTAAAATAAATCAATTTTATCCCTTTCAAATTTACACTAAATTTAATATCTTTTATACAAATTATATTAATATTTTTTCTAAAATTAACATTTTTATTAATTATTTTTTAAATTCAATTATAAATTATTAAATTTAATTATAAATTGAATAAAATTCTTATATTTAATTGCTAAATAGAATATAATTATTTAAAATATCATAAGAATATAATTATTAAATGTTTTTTTATAATATTTATATTCTAAAATACTTTTAAAATTAATATTTAAAAATATTCAAAATATTTTAGACAAATAAACTTATATTTGTAAAATTAACATTTAAATATAAAATATTTTAGATTTTAATATGTAAAATGCAATAAAAATATTAAATATTTTATATTTAAATGTTAATTTTACAAATGTTAATATATATTTTTAAAAATTTAGTAATTATATTTTAAAAATATTTAAATAAATATATTTTATTTAACAATTGAATCTAAGAATTATATTCAATTTATAATTAGACAAAAATAGGACCTAATTGAATACAAAACGAAAATGAGAACCAAATTGAATAAAAATAACAAAAATAGGGATCAAATGTATATTTAAGCCTAAAAAAACATGCATGATATGCATTTCACTGACTTGCCTAAAGAGATGTAATGCATGTATGTGCCTCAAGAGGCCCTTATTTACATGATATGTTGATGCAAATGTGACACAATTGAAAATTAACTACTTAATTTTATAAAAAAATGAAAAGATTAAAAAAATATAAAGAAATAATGCCCGCTCCCTTTGTGTCCTAGAAGGTGTAGAGAAAACCTAATTTCTAGTCTATAGACTTTTACATGATAATTCCAAGGATAGTTCTAAATAATCTCATACGCCTCTAGAGTTGAAGTCAACCTTAGGACATAATCGACAACGATAGGTGACCTAACATACGTACTAACCTAACGTGTAGTGTGTGAAGAGAGCAACCTAAGACTACCTAAACCCACACCTGCAAAATAACCAGAAAATTCCTAAACAGATATAGCAATTGTCTTCTACCTAGGGTTCAATAATTTCAACAATATAATCATATGAGGATATCAAAGCAAGTAAAGATGACATCAAGACAAACAAAGATAGATAAATACATATATAAAAAATAATAAAGATAAAAAACAAAATCATTTTTTATTTTTTGGCCTGACAAGGATTGTACATCGCTCCTACATATTTCCATTTGAAAAATCAAGGATCACGTAAAAATCTTAATATTTACGATTTGAGATGATGAGTTAAAATTCGAAATTTTAATATTTTTAATTATGAAGGGAATCCAATATTCAACATGATAAAAATCTTATTTACAAGTAAATTCGAGACTTGAAATGATATTCAATAATTATATAAAAGGAAATATAATTTATAATTTTTATTTTTATTTCTTAAAATAAGATAATTAAAAGCCTACGAAGGAATATTTTAATTATCAAGCAAATCCAATCATATATTTTTTCAGTACATGAAGATCCCGATGCAACACATTACGTAAATCAAATCATAACATAATATTCATATAATTAATTCTAATTATTACCAGGAATATTTGCTTCTAACTGTCAAAATCGTACCCTTCTCTAACAAACATTATTACTGGGAATATTTGCTTCTAATTATTAAAATTGTATCATTCTTTAAAAAATATTATTACTCAGAATATTTGCTTTTATTATTAAAATCGTACATTTCTCTAAATTCAAAGATTTCAAAATTATCTTCTCGCGACATGTCCTACAAGAGTGAGGGTGAAGATATGTATAAAACCTTTGGGCCATTGTGCTCATGAGATAGGTTGTGAAAAAAAAATAAAAGGGGCTCTTCGTTCTTTTATTATTATTATTATTTTTTACTAAAATTTAAAGTTTGAAAATCTAAAGAAAGATTATTATATATTTTTTCCTTTTTTTTTGTTTTTTCTATCATTAATTAAAAATATATTTTATTTTTTATTTTTTTTAGAACAAATTTATTTATCCGGACAAAATTGGGGGTTGATAATAGGTAAAATAATAGACATGATTAGGCATAGTAATATTTAATTGAGAATGTACTTTTGTTAAATTTACTATGATTAATCTACAAAGTTCTTGCTTTTAATTGATAATGTACTTTGGTTAATCGTGAGAACGCCAACAAATTAATTGAGAATTTGCATTGATTAATTTAAAAATCTAAGACAATAATTAATTGAACGATAATTCTTAGATAACCAATGATGAATCTATTTTGAAAAAGTAGTGGAATCAATCTATTTTCTTTATCATTGTTTTTATATCTTTTATTTTTTTTCCAACTTTATTTCTTTATTTCTTAGTTTATTTGATTAACCATTTTGTATACTTTCTATAAGAACTAATTTGTTAGAAATCAATTTCGCGTTCGTTGGGAAATGACATTGGGTTACTTTACCCATTTTATTTTGTTGACTACTATCTTACCATACTGAAGTTGTTATAATTTAATAATATTAATTTCATCGCATTAGCAACAATATTATCAAATATTCAATTGCATCTTCTCGAATTTCCTAAACAATTATGCAACCTCAACATAAAAATGGCACTTAGACAATCCTCCAATATAATGGCATTAATTTGGAGATCATGAATTAATCAAAGAAAATGTTCCTTTTAGGTATTACTCTACATATAAACATATACAAGGATACAAGTACAATGATTTTCATTATGATGACTACTCCTTTTAGCTACATCCATCAACTTTGATCTTGTAAGAAAATGTGATTATGATGATAGATGTAGGAAAGCAACAAAGTATACAAAACGATTTCATCAGAAGCAAGATTTCCTAACATTATCTTTCTAAACCATATGAAAAGGTATTTGTAGCAAGACGAAATTATGTTCATAATATTAGAGCAAGAGCTTTAGTTAATTAATTAGATTGGATAAGATTAAATTACTTAGTTAGCCAACAAAAAAATGTGAACATGTATCTAGAAAGAAAAAAATAAAAAGAGCTACTAGCCATTGATAATTATGATTATATCAATAAATCCTCAACAAAGGAAAGCAAAAATTTTAATCCCTAACAAGAAAATATACCATCTAAAAATCAAAACCATCTTTAGGCCACCATGCTTGTCATCATTTTAAAAGTGCCTAAACCTACACCTTTATGGGACAAAAACTCAATTATTCAAATTCTATTGTGGTAGAAATAAGATATAAATCTCAAAAAAGAAAAAATCTTCCCTAAACAACTAAGTTACCTTCCTTTAAAGAATTGTTAGTCTAAAGAGAAGGAATGTGAAGAGGAAATGAGTAGTAAAAAAATGAACAAGAAAAAAAAAAAGAAAAAACGGGTAATGGGTTTACGTGGAAAGCATAAATCTTTAAAGGGGAAACAAAAAGAATAATGATTCAAACACAAGGAGAGATTCAACTTATTCAACCAGTAAAAAAAATAAAGAACATACCTGGATGGGAGAGGAAGTTTGCGATGAGGAAGGAAGACGCAGAGGCTGGTATGAAGGAAGAAGGAGCACTGACGCGAAGGAGGAGCTACATCAGCAAGTACCGATGTGGAGCAAGAGCAACTACAACACAGACTAACGAACGAACACAATGGAGATGAAGCTCTATGTGGTGTATGTTTGAATCAAAGGCGATACAAGTTAGGGTTTGTGTAAGTCTACGAGGTGAAGCACTCTACGAGTAAGACGAAGCACTTTGCGAGACTTGGGTGATTGTTGTCTTCGAGAAATAAAGGAACATTTAATTAAATTAGGAAACTTAATTATCTTTAATTTAATTAGTTTTTTTAAAATATAGGTGGGGTGGTGGATTAGCTCACTTTAATCCGGCTTGAACCCACATAATCTGTGGTTTAAGAAAGTTGAACACGTTTTTACCCATAGTTGGTAAACTTTTTAGCTTTTCAACCCAACCCAGCTCGAACCCGTGATGAATCGAGTTAGCTCATGGACTTAAGCTCACTTTGACACGTCTATCTCCAACAGAACTAAGGTTCGCTCAATTTTTAACTAAAATTATAAAAAATCTTAACATAAGAATGCACCTAATAATAATAAATAATATAATAAATCTAGCAACGAACCTACTAATTAATCAAAGACATCTAAAGTATTTCTTATCGAAAACACCCTGCTACGAAAATTTAAAAAGTTCCTAAAATTGGTAAAAAGAATGTCTAAGATGAAAAAAATAATGGGAAAGACAAAATATAGCCCATGCCATCACATGCAATCAACATATATAACCAAAATGCAATGTTTTTTTATTCAAAACTAACCTTATATTGAAAACCAAAGTTTAGAACGAAGTGAGTGAAAGCACACAAATAGAGAATTGAAAACAACCTCAACCTATGGGCCTCATCATAGCGCAGGGCGAGTGAACTTAGAGGCTTGAAAACACACTAAACATGAAAACCATTCGGTCAAATCGAAGAAAAAAACACTCTCTATGCATGATAAAGACTACAATGTTGGTATCGCGCAGCGGAATGTTTGAGCGTGCAGACAAAAACTAAGAGGAGGGTGAATTGGATTCTTAATAAAAATTGTGCTTTTAATATTTTCCCTTTTTGTATCAAAGATCAATTAAAAATCTTTCCTTTATTTTAATAAACACAATAAAATAAAGAGAGTAGAGAAGAGAAAATTGCACAAAGTAT
>Ga0214545_1007713_pt1 | contig 17745 bp, 7 predicted proteins | sample CNSS4metaG_FD_160064 | JGI IMG/M metagenome (GOLD analysis project Ga0214545, IMG submission 160064) | Root nodule microbial communities from cowpea collected in UCLA plant growth center, Los Angeles, California, USA - CNSS4 | ecosystem: Host-associated > Plants > Roots > Nodule | place: USA... | reverse complement strand
GAATCCGCAGCGCCGAATTTACTGCGACAGCTCTATGAAAAACGTGAACAGAATTTTCCCTCTACCTCTCCCTCTATGTGTTAGGGCTTTCAGTGTGTTCTGACTCTATTGTTCTGCCTCTCTCTTTATTTTATAGCCTCCTCTCCACTAGGTTAAGTGAGACATGGGCTTCTCAAATTTTGGGCCTTTTCTCCACATAGGAAGAGAGCCCAATACCCAACATTATAGTATGTAAAAACTTACAATTTTATTTTCTTCAAAGTTTCATATGGAGGAGTTCTTTTATAAAAAAATATTTGAAAGTCTCAGTGAACTTATACAGTTAGTCAAATAAAAGACACTATTTGACCATCACACCAAAAAATATTTGACATTAAAATATGAATATAAAACAAAGTTACATACTCCTAATTCTTTTAACAAAATAAAAGGTGCTTTTTTAATTCATGTTCAACTTCAACATATAATCAACACATCCATTGCCTAATAAATGGTGTCAATTGTCATAAGCAAGTGACAATGTTTCACATTACATGAGTACACAGAACAGGTCTTAGACTCCTTAGAGTGATTCCGACAAAGCCTCAGAGGGTCGTAGTGCCAATGCTCTGAAACCTTTTGTACCCGTAACAACAACCTTGTTCAGATACCAGATGTAAAACTAATGCAAAAAAAGTAATAATGACTAACCTTTAGTCACTGTCGCCACTGTCACCCTCTAATGTGTTTTTTCGTTTCAAACCCTTGCCCTCTTAGTGTGACATACGTAAGAAGTCGTCCAATCATCTAATGAATGTCAAATTTGCATCATGTAAGATCAATTTTTTTTAGTTTAGTACAATAAATTAGTGGGGTCAAGTTTTTATTAATATTATTAAAGTTTGGTTATGATCAAATGGTGTTATACTTTAGTTAGAGTTTGTTAGTAAAAGAGGTACAGTTTCAACTCCCACCTATTATACTTATTAGTTTTATTATTTTAAAAATTAATAAATACATTAGAGAATGAGTTTAGTAGAATAAAAGGAAAGGATTTTTGGTAGAAATATTAAAGGGTAGGTTTGATAGAATGCAAGAAAAAAAAAGAAACAAACTTTATTTGTTTTGGTGGAAATATTGGAAGGTGTATTTTGTAGAATAAAAAGAAAAGAGTCTTAATATTTTTAGTAGAAAGAATATAATGTGCGTTTGGTATAATAAAAGAAAAAGAGTTTCAATTTTTTTTAGTGGAAATATTAGAGTGTTTGATTAAGAGGGGTGTTACAGTTTGTAGAATAAAAAAAAGAGATTTTTTTATTTATTTATTTGTGTGGAAATATAACAAAATGATCTAAATATTTTTAGTGGAAACATTAGACAGTAAGGTGGTGAAATGAAGGAAAAGATAGAAAATAAAAATTTTGGTGGAATTGTGGAATCTCTTGTATTAGTATAAAAAGAGTAGAAGGATGAGGTAAGAAGGAGGATTTAAATGCATTTTATCATTTTTGGAAAGAGTTTGGTAGCATAAAGAAAACGAGCTTTATTTTTTTTTTAGTATAAACATTAGAGAGTGGGTTTTGAAGAATAAAGGGAAAGAGTTTTAGGTTTTTTTAGAGGAAATATTAGAGAGTGAGTTTGCGAAAATATAAAAAAAGGGTTTTATTTATTTTTTAAATATTAGAGAGTGGGTGAAATAAAGGAAAAGGGGGGAAAATATAAATTTTGGTGAAATCGTGGAATCTCCTGTGTTAGTACAAATATAGTAGGAGAACGCTGATAATATCATTTTTTACCTCTTTTTTTATGTTTATTGTCATGAATAAATCAACTATTTCCTAACTTTTATCTTGTTATATCTTCAAATTTAATGTGTTTTGTATTGTTTTGTGTTTTAGTTATTTTATGTTTGTTTTGTCTCTAATCTCTCTTCTAAGTGTGTTAAATAAGTTAATAGGAAGCATTTGTGGTGGAGGAAAACAAGCAAGAACTCAAGGGAGAATGATTGAACAAGAAAAGATTGATTTTGAAGCAAATACTCGCGTCGGGTGCCACTGGAATCATGCTCAGTGCTTTAAATACAGAATGTTGTCAAACTGCTCAAGGTTGAGTGGTGGAAAACTGAAGCTGAGCGCCACGAGGCTGAGCGGTGGAAAATGGGGTTGAGCGCCATTCAGTTTGTAAAACATGGCGCTGAGCGCTCTTGAGAGTTTGGTCCATTCCTCATTTTGCACGATAAAGAAACACTTTTGGGTGCTTAGAGAGCCTCTTGAATGTTTCTAGGGGTGTTGGGAAACTCTTCCACTCCTCCTTGGGTCTTCTCCTCCATTCATGGTGGGTTTTCACCCTTTTGGGGTTAGAGAAGAAGATGAGTTGCGAATTGGAGATGGAGATGCGAATGGAAGGCACAATTTGAGCATGAAACAGTTACCAAGAACCTTGGGAGAGGGCTTGTATAGTCTCTTTGATTTCTATTTATTCCATATCTCTTCAATTTGTAAAACCTAGGTTCTCCACCATCACTACAAAAAATGATTATTATCTACGAAAATTTATCTATGAAATATGATTCGTAGATAATATCATTTTATCTATGAAAATAAAATGTATTATCTACGAAAATTTTCTAGATAACAATAAAATATATTATCTACGACGTAGGTAACCATGACAACATTTTTTCAGGCTCGTTAATCCCACTCACTACTCACATTCATCCTAAAGACTCACGCTCACCCAAAAGCTGTTCATCTTAGGCCATAAAAATTGTTCTTTAGAGGCTTTATGTCTGGACGTTTGACTCTCGACGTTCACTGTGAGGTTCAGTTGAGGAACGACTGTGTGACTGTGCGAACGATTGTTCGAACGACGGCTCACCCAACATCGACTGCACTTCATCCCCGATGCTCTCTATCTCGACCCAGCTCGCAAGGGTTTACGGTGCGAATGAGGTTTACGAACTGGGTTTTTTTTCAAGAAAGAAGAAATTGGAGGTTTTCCAAGTAAGTGATTGGTTTAGGGTTTTATATTTTGCATTTTTTTGGGACAATTTTATTCAATCCTTCACTTTCCAATCTTAATCTTAGTATCTTTGTTTAGGGTTCTATAAGGTTCTACTCACCTAATTTTTGTTAGTTAGAAAATTGTATTTGTACCCTTTTTCGAAGCCCTGTTGTGATTATGACATGAATGATTGATAATTAATAAGTAGAAGTGCAATTAATTTGTCGAGGTATACTACTTCCTCATTCTGATAGTCTGGTTTAATGTAGATTTTGGTAGAAATGAGGTAGAGGTCTTGAAGCATGTGTCAAACTACTTACATCCTGTCGACTCAGAATTATTGTTGAACATACTTGGCATTTCTGAGTTGAAGGTGATATTACATGCCTTTATGATTGAGTTTGAACTATTGTGTATTCTATCAAATTTTTATCAATATTACTGTTGTATTCATAGTAACCAATCCTGCAAAATCAATGCATTAATGTTGTATAATCTACGTGTACAGAGTTCTGCATACACCCTTGATTATTATTATTCTTATTGTTTTTGTTTAATGGTATAAGAGACATAATATAAAATTGATGAAGGAATGAAGAAAAAGTGAGTGTAGTATGTTTGCACGAATAACTACTTACTAAGATTAGACAGAATATTATCAAGTCCTTTTCATAATCTCATAGAAGTTAGAAGTTATAGAGTGAGTGGTTAGAGTCTCATTTTAATGGCTCTAATTACTATATCATATACACTTGGAAATAAAAGAAAAAAATGTTGGAAGTTTAATAATAAAGCTTTTCTATATCAACAAAAAAAAATTACAAAATTAGTTGGCGAATTATTTCTTATGGATATTCCTTATAAATATTATATATCCCTCATTTTGTTCATTCCTAATAATAACTAATCACTAGTGTGCAACACTCAAAACATGATTTTTCATTTCAGTGTCTTTTTGCTGCTGCACTTTTACTTTAAGTGTTTTTTCCCTTTTTAATTTTTCAATTGATTCCATCAACTTATGTGTCAAAATGTTAAACCCCTCGAGTTCTCTGACTTCCATTGTTGTTTCCTAGTTAGTTATTCCTTAGATTTATGATTATTGTGTTTGTGAATTGTGATTTATGACTGTGGGTTCTTACTATATCTTTAGTTTTGAGCCTTTTTTACGCATTTATTTATATATAAGAAATTATTTATCTTTCTATAATCTTTAATGTAACGGCATTTGTGGGACAACCCTTCTATCCCACCCTTTGGGATTTATGACTTTAGCTTCAAATTCCATTTTTTAACCTGTGCTAAAGAACTACCACTATCAATTATACATGTAACTAATAACTATACCATTTACCATCAATTATACGGTTTTCTTGTATGGATCAATGTGTATGTGCTAGATTGAAGCTTTATTAGTGATAATCAAAGTTGGAAGTATGCTTATTTTAAAGGACTTAATTATTTTGTTTCAGTTATAGCTAATTATTATTTGAGTGGAAGTATTTCAAGCCAAAATTACTTTCCTAGAGGTCTAATTACCATATTTGCTTAAATGTTAACCCCATACAATTTTGGTGTTGTTTTGTTGATGAAATTATTAACTATTTTAGTTGTGTATTATGTGTGTATGTTTACACTATTTTTTTCTCTGACTTCTGCATTCAACTGGTTTATAGAGTTAAGCTCCATTCTAGCAACATTAGGCATGAAACAAATTCTCCATTTTGTTACTATGATTCTATTGTATATACAGGTTATAAAAAGTGTAATTAAATATAGATGGAATGCATTGCCTGCTGAGCAGCGAGACAAAATGAAAAATTTCATCTCTGATGTTATTGTACAAGTACGAGCGACATCTGTAAAATGTAGAGACCATAACTAGTGACACTTTTTGTGTTGATTTGTATGCTTTAGTCTCTTTACATATTTTTTCTTCTTTACTGACCCTTTTTTGTTTAGTTATCTTGCAATGAGGTGTCATTTCGAAGAGAGCGATTGTATGTCAACAAACTCAATATTATTTTAGTTCAGGTGTACCTATGTCATATTGGTGAATTAATTATTTATGTTATTCTCACCCACTTATACTGTGCACATTTTATTTTTCTAGATTAAATTTATTCATTTTCGTAGTTTGATTTACCTTTCTTTTAATAGTTCTCCTGCCATGTTTGATTACATTCTTTTTCTGTTTGATTAACTACATATGAATGTTTTGCTGAAATAAGTCCTGCATCCACAAATTTTGAAGCATTAATGGCCAATGAGATGGAGAAGATTGATTCCGGACCTTGTTTCAGCAGCTAAACAACTGAAACAATTTATGAGAATTGTAGGGCAATATTGAAGGTATGCTCATCGTTTTTCTCATAAAGAATGTTCCTTTAGTTAATGAGTGACACACATTTAATTAGTATTTTTCATTTGAGAAAACTCATCTACAAGAATCCATTAATTTAAAGAATTAAAAATGTATCTTTCTATTAAGTTTAAGTTAAAATATATTTATATAATATTTGAATGTTATAAACATGAATAAATATTTTCTATTTTGCTTTATACGTAGATTTTGAGTTTAATAATGTAGTTAGTGTAACATCCCGTTTTCATAGCTTTCATACTATCAAACAAAACATTAAATTTTGATAATTCAAAAGCAGTTGATAGAAACAGGCCAGTATAAAGTACAATACAGTCATCCTCAAAATAACTATACATATACTGTCTATACATACAACCTACACTAAACAAAAGGGTTACAAAACACCCCAAGCATCTAAGAGGAAAAACAGATTACAACTACTGCTGGAAACGTCCCGGAACCCACTCAACTCCTGTCAAGGAGTAGTGTATCCTCACCTGCACCTATATCTACTCACGCCATTCAGTAAGGACGATCATTGCAAAAGTAGAAGACACATAGAACACACAACATGCAAGAAGGGTAAGCTACCTTGAACCAAGAATAAGTCACATGCAATTTTGATAATTAGGCATTAATCAGAGTTAATCACACAATTATCAGAATCATCCAATTCATCACAACCATAACACCATAACACCATTCTAGACTCGATATTCGGATTATGTAAGTGACATTGGAGCTCTTGGTGGCTTGCACTTGGGACGGTTCCCAAACTCTGCAGAGTTTTGGGCACAAGGGGTATTCACCCAACCACTCCCAAGGTAAGCCCCTTCACGTCTATGACGGATCGGGTCCATAGACCAGGACCTCCTGCTACTCCCCCCGACATAATCCATCATACTCTACATGAGTCTTAATGGTTACTAGGAGCGTCAGGATGCCACCAATATGAGTCCTCATGTCCTTACATTTACTAAAACCATCTTCCTTAGAATTTCCCTTGAAATCCTAACTCCAACATATTCTCATACAGACCAATTTCATACTCAATTCCATCATACTGACTATCATGCATAAGGATCACATACAAGACTAGCCATTATCACATCAATGCAATTAATACAACATCAATTAGTCAAAAACAGTGAAAGAGCTAACTTATGTAGGGAATCTCGCTTAGGCTAGAGGGTCTCGCCTGAGCTAGAGAGTTTTCTCGCTTAGGCGAGCTGCTCTCGCCTGAGCGAGACCTCATACAGTGGCAAATTAAAAATCCTGAGCGAACTCTCGCTCAGGCTAAGCTGGCTCGCCTAGACGAGAAGTTCTCTCGCTCAGGCGACTCCAGCTCGTCTAGACGAGACTTCGCGCAGTGACAGAGGTGAACTTCTGGTATTTTCGCTCAGGCGAGAGCTGCTCGCCTAGGCGAAATTACCAGGACTTCTCATCTGTTCTTCACATGCAGACTTGCTCAAAAACATCCAACACTCAATTTCACACACAGGCAGTTCCAAACACGAATTAAACACATAATCAAGCCATTCAATCACTCATGAACACATTTCATACCAAAATTGGACGAAAAGTCAGCTTCCCTTACCTATTTTTGGGTGAATACTTGAGTGAAGACAACTTAAGAGAGGAGGAGCAGAATTTCTTAGCTTGACCTAGAAGAATTCATCATTTAGCCACATGGAAAGGATGAACACTTGATTAAACTCTGAATGGAAGCAGAAATTCGAGTTAAATTTCGAAATTGAACTTCAAAACACAAAGAGAGGCTTACCTAGAAGAAGGGAGGCTATGAGTGGAGGCAGCAGGAGGCTCAGGTGTGGTTTCTTCTCTAGAACCTGATCAAGAATCAAGAGGTTGTGAGATGCCAGCAAGGTTTGAGAGAGACAGATGGGGAGAGAGTTGAATTGTAGAGAAACTGAGAGAGAGGGGTTGGGTTTCTGTTTTTGGGAAAAACTTGGAAAAAGAAGGGTATTACATTCTCCCCAACAACAAAAATTTTTAACCCGAAAATTGAGACTTACTAGAGAACAAGTGTGGATATGACTTTCTCACGTCTCCTTCTAATTCGCAAGTGGAATCACCTGTCCTCTTGTCCCAAATGACCTGGACTAGTCTGATGGACTTCCCTCTGAGCTGCCTCATCTGAACATCTCCTAAACCAACGGGCTGAACCTCCACTGTAAGATCTCCTCTAATCTGCAGATCTTCCATCTCAAGCACATGGGAAGGGTCAGGCACATACTTCCTGAGCTGTGAAACATGAAACACTGAGTGGAGATTGGCCAAAGGAGGAGGTAGTAATTGTAAATAAATTTTATTATATAACTTTTTAGATCTTTATTTTAAATTTGTGTATCGAAGAGTATTTTAAAATGTGTGATTCCATTAATGATCATAGTTTAGAAAAGAAAGTAAAATTGTTAAAATATGAGCACATAGGTGTACAAATGGAATGGATCTGAGGCTATAGCAGTAGGGCCATTCATGCGAAACAAATTGTAACTGTTACCAATGCTCAACAACTTCTCCTTTTAGTCTCTCATTTTTGACATTCATGTTATTTTCGAAAAGACCTTGCTTAATCTTGTAGAAGATTATGCACTACTTATTGATTATTCCCATGATGAATATAATAGTTTATTTTCTTGGAATGTTTGTCATTTGAATATAATAGTGAGCATTCTTTTGACATCTTTCCATCCTTTCTCTTTTCATATCTAAGAGATGTATCTTATTTGGAGTTTTAGATGTTGTGTTTAGTGAGTTTTATATTTGTGTAGCCTTATGCAGGAGCTTTTTTGTTATATACCATTGATATGGATTATTCAAGAAGATATGGATTAGCTTTTGCTTTGGCCAACCGACTCCAAAAGCCTTCTCTTTTGGCTATTCAGCTAATGGATATATTTTCTACTATGATGAAGCATGATAAAGGTATTCAACATTCAATTTGCTTGGATATTCAGGTAACAAATGTTCTTTATGTATAGGAGTGGTATATGAAGTTCACCTTGTATAACTTTGGATTTTTCATTTTACAATGATCTTGATTCATTTAAGAATTTTTTCTGATAAATATTTAAAGATCGCGATCCTGCTTGTTTGTCTAATGCATTTAAATATTGTATGTTTGTTAAATATCGACAACTTGAATACCTTTTGTGGCTTGATTCTTTAATTGAAGTTTTATGTTTTAAATACACAGAACATGGAGTGGTTTCACACCAATCAGGATTGAATGTATGATAGATGCTATAGTAGTAGAAGAGATGGCGACAACATTAATATGAACAAGGCCAACTTCAACAAGGTGGGATAACCACAAGAAAACAACCAACAACAAAGTTACCAAGAGCAGAACCAACAGGACATGACTACTAAATATTAGGCATTTAGAATTTTACATTTTTGAATTATGTTAGCGCTTTTAGATTATATTTATTAGAATTTGATTAAAATTTTATACAATATATACGAAACAAATTCATGGAGATTGTATAAGAAATGGAGCTTTTGAAAGTGTCTTTTTGATCATTTAGAATCTGTTTTATTTTTTTAAAATTATATTTAAGTTATCTACAAAAAAGTTCGTAGGTAAATTATCTATGAAGATTTTCATAGGTAAATTATTTACGAAATATTTCGTAGATAACTTAGTACCGAAATGTGTCTCTTATCTACGAATATTTTTGTAGGTAATGTTCGTAGATGATGTTACCTACGAATGACATTTTTTGTAGATAAAGTTACCTACCAATCGAATACCTACAAAATTCGCTTCGTAGGTAGTTCGTAGATAACATCATATTACTTACGAAAATTGTCTATTACCTACGAATTTTGGGTATAGATAATATTCATATTTCTTGTAGTGCATGGAGAGCCAAACCTATATGTTGAGATTAGATGTAATAAAATGATTTCTTGTGTATTGTGTTATGTTAATCCATATGCTTTTCCATTTGTATGTTAGTATTTGATTTTCATGCATAATGTTTGCTTTGGTTTGGCCACCCATGCATGATTTGTGGTTCTTGAGGTGTTGGAAAATGTCTTTTGAACCTATAACTGAAATTGAATGCCTAATGGATCTTGTATCTAGGGATAGAACATGATTCATTAGTAATCTTAAGACTCTTGAACTAATGCATGATTTCACTTGTTGAGGATTCAAGGAATTGGAACTTGATGAGTTATCATAGACTCAAAGTCACTAGGAATAGGATTTGAGTATTCTTGTGAGTTGATTTTGACTTGAAATTAGAATTGAGATGTTTGTGAATGCATAAGAATATAGTGAATGAAATCTATTCTTGACGATTGTATATAATCTATGTTAAATTTCCGTGCACACCAATTGTTTCATAAAATACCAAAAAGTGTTTCTTTGTGTTTTTGCGAGTTTTGTTGTCTATTTGTGTTGTGAATTGTGAGATTTGTCATGTGTTGCACAAGTTCTGATGAAGAGAACGATATTTATTACTTGCTACGTGCGACCAGTGTACTTGTCGTTTTTCGCATAACAAATGATCTAAGGATGATGATTTAAATGGACTTGTGCATTTTTTGAAATGGTTTGAGATAGAGATATCAAAATGGGTTCTAACCTGTGAGCCAACCCGACTTACCACGGGTTCGAGCCAGGTTGGATTGAGAAAAATTCAATTTTTTCAAAAGTGGGTTAAACACAACCCAACTCACTTAACACACGGGTTAAACAGGTTCAAGCCGAGTTGAAGGTGGATTGACCCACTTAACCCACTAACTTCTCTTTACAATTTTTTTTTTTTAATTATTTACTACTCCAAATTATATAGGTTCACAATTTCATATTTTTAAATACTAGAATGTTGCTTAATAATATTTGAATAGTTTAAATGTTTAATTAATTTGATTGTCAAGTTATATACGTTGATACTTTAATCTTTAACTATAATCTTTATAGTAAATTCCTCAAGCACCGTCTTATAAACAAAATTTTCTAAATTAGCATGACAAGAATGTGTAGTTTTTTCATTTATATTTTGTTAAATAACATGATAGAAAAATGTGTAATATTAGCCATGTTTTCTTGGACTACATGGACTCTTTCTTGAAAATAATTCATCATATATTGGTGGTGAGCATGATGAAAACATTGATTATTGGTTTTATTGTGATTGTCATCTCATGGTTTACTTAGAAAAATATTTAAATATTTAAATACTCAAAAAAAAAAATTATGTGGGTTGGTGAGCCAACTCACTTAACCCACCAACTTGTGGTCGATTGAGTCAGGTTGAACAATTTCTGGCTCACCATAAAGTGAGTCGGATTGGGCTCACTCATTTTTAACCCGGCTCGTGATGAGCCAACTCGAGCAATCCGAATTAGCTCGCTTTGACATGTCTAGTTTGAGATTAAGTTTGGTAGAATAAAATAAAAAAAAAGTTTTAGGTTATTTAGGGCAAACATCATAGAGTAAGTTTCAAGAATAAAGGAAAAAAAATTAATTTTTTTAGTGAAACTACTAGAAGGCGTGCTTGGTAGAACAAAAGAAAAAGAGTTTTAAATTTCCTTTAGTGAAAATATTAGAATGGATTTGATAGAATTAAGAAAACGGGTTTTAATTAGTTTTAGAGGAAACATTAGAGAGTGCATTTGACAGACTTAAATGAAAAGAGCTTTAAATATTTGTAGTGGACATAGTATAATGCGCATTTAATAGAATAAAAGAAAAAGAATTTTAAAGTTTTTTAGTAAAAATAATGAAGAGTCGGTTAGGTGGAATAAAAAAAAGAGTTTTAATTTTTGTGTGTGAAAAAAGTAGAAAACGAGTTTGGTAGAACAAGAGACAAAGAATTTTAAATATTCTAGTAAAATCATTAAATAGTGGATGTGATGAAATAAAGGAAAAGAGGATAAATACAAATTTTGGCAGAGTTGTGGAGTCTCTAGTGTTAGTATAAACAAAATAGGAGAAGGAATTAAGGAGGAGGATTTAAATTGATTTCGTCATTTTTGGAAAGAGTTTGAGAGTGAGTTTGGTAGAGTAAAGGAAAAGAGTTTTTTTTTTTTGACGAAAACATTATGCAATGTGTTTTATTGGGATTTTTTTATAATTTTTTATTGGAAGTATTAGATGGTGTGTTTGGTAGAATAAATGAAAAAGAGTTTTAAATTTCTTTTAGTGGAAATATTAGAGAGTGGGTGTGTTGAAATAAAGGAAAAGATGGAAAAAAATGCAAATTTTGGTGTGTTATGAAATCTATTGTGTTAGTATAAATGGAGTAGGAGAAGGAGCTAAAGAAGAGGAATAATTTGGGAGAAGTGTGCTAAAATAGTAGAGTTTTAATGAGATTATGGAATAGTAAATGTGTTTTGGTTATGGTTATAACATGATAAATGGGTTTTAATGGCTGAATTCATGGAGTTGTGAGATGCATTTTGGTTAAAGTTTTTAGGATTGCCAATTTTGAGTCTATGGTTAGAGAAAATCCTCTCATGATTTTGAGAGCACCAAATGCCATCTTGTTTTTTTCTCTGAGTTATCTTGGTAAAATCACTATTCTCATCTAGTTAACCATTGGATCAAAGCTAAAATTTTAACAATTGGTTTGTAATATATGGTTCTTTATTTTGATTGTTGGGATATTTGATTGGAGGTTTGTGGATAGAGCAGTTAGTCACACACAATTGCTTTATTTTGGGTGTCTTTGTAAGACCCAAAAGATTTAAATAATTAAATAAATAATTATTTAATAAATGCGGGTAGTAGAAGCCTTTAAGGCATTTAATGCGGGTACTACTAGCTCAAGTCTTATGTATGCCAATTGTATGATATTTTATTATGTGTATTATTTTAATGATATGTTTGAATGTGATTAGTGATAACAAAATCCTAAAAGTATAAGGATTATCACAAAGCATGTGTTGGTTGAATTGGTAGTGCATTGACTTTGTAATTGAGTGGTTGTGTGTTCAAATCTTGTTGAGAATAAATCTAACTTTCTTTTTGCCAAAATTTCTTTTGGCATGGAGATGAAAGGGTAGAGTAACCCTAGCTGCCAAGAGAGGCAGCCTAATGGGCTGAGAGATATTCTGTAATGGTTATTGAATAACCATTAAGCAAAATTTTAATTCAATTTTTGTTCTAGTGGATTAAAGAGTAATTAAGAGAGCATTAACCTTGAAAGAGAAGAGAATTAGAGAGAGTGAGACCTGAAATTTTTCGTGTGAGCCACTAGGCAGAGGAGTGCTAGGGAATTCGAGTTGGTTGCAGAGAAGAATTGGAGTAGAAGCCATTGTTGGAGGGGGACCTACCTAAAGGATAAGAGAGTTTTGATTGAATGAAGGGCACACACGCCAAATTCGAGCTTTTAGCAAGGAACCCAGGTAAGGGGAGCTGCTTTCGTGTGATTGTATTCGTATCTAATGTATAATGCCTTATTGTGACCATAATTGCATGAAATTCCCTTGTTTAAGCTGTTTTTCGTAAAGTTTTTGGGTTTCGCCCAGAAACCGTCTGACGGTCAGAAGGGTGCCGATAGGCGACTCATATTTCCTGCCCAGTTTTTTGGGCTCTACAATGAACCGCCTGGCGACGGAGGTGAACCCACGAGGCGACGCATGGTGATTGTTGTTGTTTTGTGCAATTCGTGATTTTCTGTGATATTGTGACTCTCCATTTGGATTGTTAAGTCTGTGTAAGTGCGTGATGCTATGTGTTGTTATCTTTATGATGCATGGGGAATAAATTGGGAATATAAACATGAAGCAGTTGTGTTAAATTGATGAATGAATTGGAATTAAGGAAAATAGAAGTTGATTACGTTTTGGGGTTGGATTAGCATGATGTTATTAGTTGATTATGCACCTGCAATTGGAATGATTGTGAGCTATGGGTCTGGGTATGAAATATTGGGTTTGGTAGGCTAAGTAGAGTGGTGTCCCAAGGCATAGAGGAACCTGGATTTCCCAAGAACTGATGCGTCGCCTGGTGGCATCGTATTGGCCGCCATGCGATAACAGTGAACCAACACTGTTCTGAAAATTCTGGGTTAGTGATTGCGATAAAGGGTGCTAGTGAATTGTGTCATAGGACCACTATTATGGTTTGGGTGACGAGAATAGTGTATTAAAGCCGGGAATTTAAAGGATTAAAGAGGAGAATATGATGGCGGTTATTCTAAATATGTAAGGAAGAAGTAAGATTAAATGGTAATTGCAAGGGAATGGTAAGGGATAGTTAGGATCCAATGAGATGTCCAATATGAACTGTAGGAATTTCAGATTTTGATTTTTGGGTAATTTTGCCATAAACAACCTCGTGAACGTTAAAGTCTTAACCATAAAATTGGGTATCCTTGAGTGGAGATATTAAATGAATGGTTAGTATCATTTTAATAGGGAAGTTGCAGGTAGTCTAAATTTCATGTACTAGATTTGTATTCTTTTTCATGAGCTTGATTGAGGTATTATGAAATGTTAAAGTGCTCGGTAAAATCATAGGCTTGGAATGAGGGGAGTTACAAGTATGAAGGATAGGCACTTGAACCTATGAGAGTTGCAGATTACCAATAATTTAACCTTACTTGAAAAGTGTATAACTGGACTTTGGGAGTGATTTTAGACTGCAAGTTAAACTGTTTCAGGTGCTGAAACTAGTAGAAGTTCATTACTGGTATAGCGCCTGACGGCACGGGTATGTGCGCTAGGCGATTGGACTAACATGAGGGGTTCCTGCACTGCGTAGCACCTGGGGCAAGATGTGATCTGCCAAGCGATAGACCCTGCACCAATGGGTCTACGAGAGGCTAGCGCCTGGTGGCAAGGGGTGTTCCACCAAGCGGTCTGCACGGGTTTTGCCTGGCGATGCTTAGGCTGCGCCAGGCGATAGTGCTGTGGGTTTTGACTTATGTATGTTGTTTGGATGCAATGATGCGGACTTGGTTTAGGAGATGTTGTGCCATGAGCGTGTAGGTTCATGGATGGTGGTGAACACGTGACGATATGAGCGGGGAGGTTCATATCCTGTTACTCTCATTTGGGGATACGAGCGAGGTAGGTTCGTATGTTCCGTGCTCACACTTGAGAGATGTTGCGTGCGGGAAGGTACATATCTGGTGGATCACGTGTGTTGGACTATGGGCGGGCAGGTTCGTAGAGTAGGACTACGAGCAGTGTGGTTTGTAGAGTAGGACTAAGAGCGAGGAAGTTCATAGAGGCAGGACCACGAGCGGGCAGGTTTGTGTGAGCATCATAAATCCTAAATATGAGGCTAACTATTTGTGTATTGTGAAGGTTGAAAAACCTTGGGGATTAAGGTCTTGGCCAAGAACTAACTAGGATGAAATAGATGGGTGTATTACTTCTATTATGATTAATTGATATGATAATTCTTTATTTTATGAGCTCACCCTTTCTGTGTGTGTTTGGCGATGATTGTGTAATTCTTTACAATGAGCAGATGATGCTACATGTGATGTTGCAGACGTTTGAGACGAAGAGAGGGGCTAGCTTGGGATGTCGAGCTAGGATTTTGACACGGTTTATCTACGATTTTAGTTTTTCATTCAGCTATTTTGGAACTTGTATAATTTACATGGTTTTTATGGATTTGTACTTTGAATTTGTAAGTGCTTATATAAATTTTAAATTTCCCGCGCTTTTGGGAATAATAAAATCATGATGATTGAATTTCAATTATTTATTTATTTATTTAATTAAGTAATTTTCCATAAAGGTGTTACAATCTTTGTCTTGGTTCTTAAATTTTGAGAGCATTATTACTTTTATGTGTTTGTTGGTTGTTAGGAATTTACTTGTGTTTTTGGTTTGACTTTGAAATAAATGAGTCTATATTGTTATATCACTTTGCAACAACAGTAACACTCAATCACTCAAATCACACTTGATGAATGTTATGACTCTACCCACACTAGGTTTCCAAAGCTTCTCACAAAGAGTTCTCACACTTCTCTAACTTCTTTGTCTATTTTCTAACTGAACTCCCTTCTTTATTTATAAAAGGGAAAAATATGTTTTTAGTCCCTAGAGTATGAAGTAAAATTAAAAATAGTCCCTGGTCGAAACTTATGCACTGTTTGGTCCTTGTATTTTTAAAACTATTGGTATTGGTCCCTATTTTATCAGTGCCGTTAAAATTTATCCTACATGACAAACGACGTTCCACGTGTTATTTAGTTTTTTTATAAAATAAAATCATTGCATCAGCCTAGCCCACATTATTCATGATTCATTAAAAAAAAACATCCTTACATTGTACCACACAAAATCTTCCAAGATCCCCATTCCATCCTCTCATTCAAAATCTCCATTTCCAAAATACATAAAAGGTTAAAATACCTTTTTGGTCCCAAATTTCGTCAAATTTTGTCAAATAAGTCATAATTTTATTTTTGTGCTCAAATAGGTCTCAATTTTCGTCAATTTTGTTCAATTGGGTCCTTTTTTGTTAACATCATTTAAATCATTAACGACCATGAACAGTGACTGCCATGTGTCACTATGTGTTTTTTTTTCTGATTTTTTTTTTTAATTTTAATTTTTTTTTAAATGTCCACGGGTCTACCCAGCAACGTACCACGTGTCAAAATCAATGTTTTATATTCAATTTGATCTCTATATTTTTGTTCTATATTGTGAATTTTATATATATATATATATATATATATATATATATATATATATATATATATATATATGTCATTTTAGACTTTAAAAAATGCTAAGCTAGAACACGAATACATAAATGTTGCCTAAACATAATATAGACGATAGTTATATGTAACCGTTTGTAAAATGTTGCAACCTTATATTATTTTTATCTAGATATTGCCTTTCAAATGTGTAGGCTAAATTATTAGAACTTGTCTTAAAATACACTTAAAAAATCAAATTATCTTTATAGGAAAATTTTCATATTCCCTCCCTTGATTTATTGAGAAAAATTAGTTTTCCCTCCTATCTCGTTTTAAAGTAAAAAACGCTCTCACCTCTGAACACCACTTGATCTCCCTCCGGTCATCTCCCTCTTATGTCCCCCTTCTCTCTGTTGTCTATCTCTTCACTTTCTCATTGTGGTCTCTTTCACAAAGAATTGTTTCATCACTGTATGTTAATTTTCTACTTATTTCCCACTCAAGGGTTGTTGTATTATTATTGACGAAAGCGGAAAAGGAATATGGTTTTCTTCATTCTCATTTTTTCTTTTTCACTACCTTTCATGTTTCTAAGGTTCTAAAACTCGCGTTGTCGTAGATGCCATTCAAGTGTTGGAGGATGATTCTTGAATGAATGTTGGCAAAGACTCTGATTTGACCCAGAACGCTACTTGCTCTTTTAGTCTTATGACTTAATTTTAGGACCATGTATCATACCACAAGATCTAACACATGAATAACAACAAAATTTTGCAAGAAAAAAATTAAAAATCATGAATTGACATATGACATGTTATTAACGTCATTAATAATTATTTTTAAATGACTAAATTTTAAAAAATTGAGACGCAATGAAAAAAAAACTAAACAAAGACCTTAAAACTTTTCAACCAAAAAATGAGAAATTAAGGCTAATTTATTTTATATATTAATCTTCACATTATACTTTTGATTAATTACAAAATTATTTGTTCTCTAATATATTTATTCCTATATTTTTTTGAAGGGATTCTCCTTTATTTTATTCATATCTATTTTTCAATTTTAACTTTTAAATATTTTTTAATTAAAATAATTATTTTATTAATTTTATCTTTTAAATAACTATTTTTTTAAAATTTAACCATTTCTTTAATTTAACCGTTTTTTTAAACTTAATCATTTCTGAAATATAAAACTACATACAAAATAAATAAAAACTTTATACAATAAAATTATAAATTCATTTATACTTAATTTTATAATAATAATAATAATAATAATAATTTTGTTATTTTTTATCATCATAAAAAAAAATGAATACATGTATTTTCACAGGAACCTGATAAAAAAAAGTCACATATTTTCACTAGAGATTTTATCTTTATAGACAAAATGATAATTGTGATACCCCTTTTTCCACTACCCTCTCTCTGTTAGAAACACTAGCCACTTCCTCCATTTTCCTCACTTCCTTTTTCTCCTTCTCCGCTGCCCAAATCCTCTCCCAACCTATCTGCTCTGTGCTACCATCTCACAGTTTCAGTTTTTCCATACTCAGATTCTGAAGAAGTGATCACTGCCAATCCTCATGCTGCCTCCACTCATAGCCTCTCTTCTCTTAGGTAAGTCTCTCTTGTGGTTTAATGTCCAATTCCGAAATTCAACTCGAATTCCCTGCTTCCATTCAGAGCCTAACCATGTGTTCATCCTTTCCTTGTGACTGGATGATGAATTCTTCCA
>Ga0214545_1007712_pt1 | contig 17749 bp, 11 predicted proteins | sample CNSS4metaG_FD_160064 | JGI IMG/M metagenome (GOLD analysis project Ga0214545, IMG submission 160064) | Root nodule microbial communities from cowpea collected in UCLA plant growth center, Los Angeles, California, USA - CNSS4 | ecosystem: Host-associated > Plants > Roots > Nodule | place: USA... | reverse complement strand
GTGTACCACACCTAGCCAAACTCGACCATATAAGCAAGCAATGCATATATCAAGGCAGCCAAGTATTCAGCCTAGGCCGAGTTAGCCTAACTTATACCGTTTTCAACTTATATATATAGAAGAATAACCTACACCTCGTATAACCAATGTAAGTCATCAAGGTAAGTAATCGGTCCAAGCCGACTACTCCAGCGGACAGCAGACCCGATAAGATTAGAGTCCAGGCCGACAACTCCAATAAACTTAGTGAAAATAGAAGCCCCCGCATTCAATAGGTCTCAAGGGCCTGGGTTGGGGCCCAAGCCCACTCATGGCCCAAGCCATAGCCCAAGTTAAGGCCCGGCCCATGAGGTAATCAGACATCATTAATGCTCTATAAATGCGCGTGGATCCCAATAATTAAAGGTACGCATTCATTAATCACTGATTTGACTCTCTGAGAGCTTTGACTTACTTGAGCTTCGAAGACTCTTCTGCAGGTAACCCCTCCTGGGTTCAAGCTGACATGTATCAACCGGGGAAAGGCCAACTGAAGAGATAGCGGACTACATAAGGTGACACTTGTACCTAACTCATCTTATTTGTTCTCTGCAGGAACAGATTTCTAATGTAATTTTCATTTTATCATACCCTTATACATCTTTTTTCTTTTGTGTGATTTCATTTAAGTATATTAAATTGTTTCTAAGACACATATTTGATTATTTTTACTTTCTTTTGTTATTTATTTTTATTATGTAATATATTATTTTGATATTTTTTATATAATTAATTTTATTTTTATAAGTATGAACTAGACTGTGCACGAAAAAGTGAAAAGATAAAATCTTTTTAACTCTTGAAAGCTAATTCATGGCAATTATTTCACTTAACCGTCGTTATATTGCATCTCATTCTTTTTCAATAACGGTTAGGATACAACCCATCATTGTTTTTACCATTTTCACAACAGTCTTTTATAAAACCGTCGTTATTTATGCCTTTTCAGCAGAAAAACAACGACGCTCATTTATAAAATTGTCGTTTTAAAGTTCACACTAATTACAAACATGCCATGACATTTGTTTTAAGTACGTGTGCAATGGACACATAGTTAAAGTGGGTCGTTGAACATTACACACTATCATTCAATTCATTAAAAAATTCAATAATTGATCACATACAACTACAATTAACCAAAAGGCATATGTATTCAAGTTAGTTTCCCTTACTTAGGAAGTTAGCTTTAAAGAACCCATTATCCAACTCTCAACAATTCTTCCTTTGTCTCAGAGTATCACAGCAACAACTCCTTCCGAAATCCTCTCTAATTGATTATTCAAGAAGAATTTCACTCCTTCTCTAAAAGCATAAAGGGCTTCAACTCTTTTGAATATTGAGTTATGTTATTTTAATGTTGAATAAATGTATTCGTTAATGGTTAGAACAAAATTTTAAAAACAAAATTGTATCCATTAATTAAAATATTTTTACTAAATTTAGAAAAGTTAATTTTCTAATGATTTCATTTCTCATTTTCTCTTTATTAAATTTATTTAAAATAAAAATACTCACTAAAATCTCGCATTTACAAAAATATGCTCACAAATTAAAAACTCAATGCACTAATATATGGAAACCGGCCAGCAACTACCAAACTTCAAAAACACATTAAATCTAAAAAAGTATTTTAGTTGATTCTAGTTGTTATTTACTTACAACACATTGAAGTTTCAAAAAAGAAAAAAAAAATAATATATATATATATATATATATATATATATATATATATATATATATATATAAACTTCCAAACATAAAAGTACGACCTAAAACCCTAAGCCATCAAAAGTTAAACTCATTTTCCATACATTGCCCAAATACCCTCATTTTGGTGTTATGTTAGTTTCTTAAGTTAAACCCTAAGGTTCTTGATGTTTTTTAAGCCCTTGGATGTCCTAAACATTAGATCCAAAAGTTCTCCTAGGAATCCTTCCAAAGTCCACCCAAGGTTACACATCTTTAAGTCTAATCAATTTTTTATTTGGAGAAGTGCTGTAGGAACAACCCACGCACGAGTTTAGAATTAAGAAAATGGACACCATATAACTTGTAAAATGGGGTTCTGAAATCATCACAAGAAAGACAAAAAGCAATATAAAAAATAACTTCCCTCTGTCATGAAATCAAGAACAAAGGTGCAGCATCCAAAAATTTCCATAACATTTTATTTAAAACCAAAATTGTTGAATAAAAAGTTATCATGAATATAAAGAGATATGGGTAGTGGGAGAGGGAGAGTTTACGGGGAGAGTAGAAGCTCCTCATTTTTTTGTTTCTCCAACAATAGACGATGGAAAAGGTTTAGGTGTTATGTAAGGTCCAATTATTTCTGTCTTAATGTTTTAAGGGCTGGCCTTAAATCTGTTCGGCCTAAGGGCTGGCCCATAGGGTGCTAAGGTCCCTAAAGCTGTTAGGGTCTCCTATTCAGCTTTCACTTTTGCAAACAGCCCCCTCATACGCTCTCATTTCTTTTCAGAAGCTCTGTTAGAGTTTCGAGATCCATTCGTCTTCAAGCAAGTTCAACTCATTTTCCACCCACGTAAGTTGATTCTTATCTGTACCTCCCTTACTTTTAGCTCTATAGTCGTATTTCTACCTAGGGTTCACATTGGTAACCCGTCTTGAACTTGCTTCACTGTTTTTTAGCTCTCGAGTCCGTTCTTAGAGTTGAAGTGCTCACTGTTTAGCGTCAAAGTGCGCTTGCTAGCTATTTCTAGGTAAGGGAAGCTAGGACTTACTCATGTATTTCGATTTCATGTTTGTCCTACTGTTGTTTTACGATTCTATGGTTGGTGTGATATTGTGAATGCATGAAATGCCTTGGTATGTTGGTTTGGATTCGTGTGTGTGGCTGTTGTAGGGAAACAGTGACGAGAAACTAAAGCTCTCGCCCAAGCGGACCTGTCTCACCCAGGCGAGACTTGTAGAAACAGGTCAGATTCACACTCGAACTCTCGCTCACGCGGAGAGCTCTCGTTTGAGCGAGGTGACATCTCGCTCAGGCGAGAGGGGCTCGCCTAAGCGAGAACATGTAGGGACCTTAGCACGTCGCTGCAATTTTCAGCCTAGGCGAGGGGTGGCCTCGCTCAGGCGAGGAGGGCTCACCTAAGCGAGAACTTGCACAATCAATAACCCTCATTGTTGGCAGTCTCGCCTAAGCAAGGGCTTGTAGCTTGAGCGAAAGAACCCTTTCGCTTGAGCGAGATTGACGCAAGTGTTTGTTTGATGTCTGTTCTGTCTCATGTCTTTGATTGGTAATTTATTATATGACTTTATTACCTTGTTAAAGCATGAATGGGTTAAGTATGCATGAATTAAGTGACCTATGGTTTGGAAATGATAAGGTTGGCATGATCTTGGTATGATTTATGAATGGGGAATTGGTGGAAAACATTGGCATGAGTTTGATATGTGTGATAATACATACTTGGTTGTTGGAACATTTTCGTATTTGGTTAGGGCGTAATTCCATGAGTCTCTAGGTGAGACCTCATGGTGGTACCTCAGTTGGCCGAGACTTAATTCCATGACTCCTATTAGTGGGAGTTCATAGTGGTGCCCCATCTATATAATTTAGTAAGGATTCAAGATAAGGTTGCATCTTGACACTCTAAGGAGTCAGTTAGTCTCACATAGAGCGAACTGACTCTTGTGGTGAGAGTAGCAGAGGCCCAAAACCCATTAAGGACTAACCTTGTGTGTGGACGTTGAGACATTGTAACACTTAGCTCGGGAGAGCAGCTCGGTAGAGTAGGGAAGTCCACCACAAGTGCAAGCATCCATTGAATCTGACTAATTATATGTATCTGGATGAGTCGTGTCTCCCTCTTAGTGTATTGTTTGGAAGGTCATAACATGATTAGATGTTGTATGTACATTTGACTGTAAAAGTGTATATGATTGTATGATAAATCCTTTTTCGCTCTATTATATGTATTTGGATGAGTCGTGTCTCCAATCTTAGTGTATTGTTTGGAAGGTCATAACATGATTGGATATTGTATGTACATTTGACTGTGAAAGTGTATATGTTTGTATGATAAATCCTTTTTCACTCTAGCTTACCCTTTTTGTTTGGTGTATGTTCTGTGGTGTGGTTTTTCTCTCTTTGTGATGATCACCAATTTATTGATGTGAGCATATGCGAGAAATAGTCGTGGTCAACAGGGAGATGGAGTTGCATAGCTTACTTGGGCAGGATTCTGCTGTTTGGGCTTTCTCATAGGACTTAGGCCCATGTACTGTTTTGTTCTTTAGTACTATGTTGACTTTTGTCAAGTTCTTGTAATTTTGTTTGATATTGGTATCTTCGTGTGTCTTGATTTCTCTCTAAGTATTTTTGGGATATTAGAGTAGTAGTTATACTCCAGGACCACGATATTATATTATTTTGTATGACATTTCTTTTAATTAGCATCATTAATTAAATGGAGAGTTACATGTTGGTCTTCAATTATGAGAACCAGGGGTTCTAGGTAGTCTCACAGTGTAGGGAGAGGGAGGAGAAAAACTTTGTATGGAGTGTGGACCATGCGAGGAAAGAATGAGGGAAGAACTCTTTTCAAAAATAATTGGGGTAATCAATGTAAGATAGTAGGATCTTTCGATAATTATTTTGTCATGTCATCGAACTTAGAAAATAATAAAACACCTAATTTTAAGTCTACTTTAAGTAAGCCTAAATTCTTAATCAAGTGACTTATGTTGGAATAAAAAATTAAAATTCAATTGTTTATCAATTTAATCATAGATCTTAGTTTGCTTAATTCTCTAACCAATAGTTAAACCATTGACCTAAAAGTCAAATTCTTAAAACTGTTGAGATGAATTCCGTAAAAATAGGATATTGCATATCTCAGCAACCATCGTCACAGTATCTTCATCACTATTTACGTCATCAATGTCAATATCTTACATTTATTTAAATGTATTTGTTATCATCGTACCATGAAAATAATTGATTGAACATCAACATATTCACTGTATTATCTAATGAAATGGAACCAGATTATTCTCGGACACGCCAATATAATTCACCATCCACTTTAAAATGACAAATTTGGAAAGCCAGTTCGTAAAATTCGTTGCTCGTAATTCCAAAACATTTCCATTTATTGTACTTCCAGTGTACATGCTGTCTACGGTCATTTAAACTCATTACCGATTTAACCTAAATCAACAAGAATTTGAACAACTTACAAAGTTGGTGTTGCACTTGTCCGAACAGGCCAATATAAATCATTCTTCACCTTTAAAATGTCAAATCATTTTCAAAGGCAGATTGTTAAAAATTCATGCTGGTATTAATCCAAAACGTGCCCTACCGAACAAGCGAATATAAATCATTCTTCACCTTTAAAATGTCAAATCATTTTTAAAGGCACATTGTTAAAAATTCATGCTGGTAGTAATCCCAAAACATGACCCAGGACAATGTCCTCTTTATTTTATTTTCGGTGTACACGATGTGATAATTTAGCCTCATTATGAAAATCAGATCAAAACCAAAATCTGAACCTAAGTCACTACCAATAATAACCTAATTGAACATGATGGTGTTCAATTTTGAGCTCCCACCAACGCCATGTGCTCTATAAGGTCCAACACGCGGTTGCTGCACAAAAACCATTCCAAAAACATCAATTCAAGGTACGCATAAACTATACTTCTAAAAATCAACCAATGAATCAATGCTATTCAGTCTACATATCCAAAATGCAAGCATACCTGTAACCCCATTCGTTGTCATACCATGAAACCAGCTTAACAAAGGAAGAACTAAGTGCAATGCCAGCCTTAGCATCAAAGATACTTGACCTGAGCAAGGGAATTAATTTTGAATTGCATAAGCCTTTTTAATAACAAATATATATCCAAGAGAAGCAGAGAAAGAAATGAAGGATTGAAGGTTCAATTTTTCTTTTGTGCAAAATCTATAATTGCCCAAAACCAAACAGGGATCTCATCTTCTATGGTCTCACTTTCCAACCAGAAAAGTTAAAAAATAACGTTCTGCTTTGAAGATAACAGCATAACACAATGCACCTTGAATCACCAACGAAGTCATTAGAGACAACATCCTCTTCTGTGTACCCAAGGATTCCTTTCAGTGGTCCCTCGGAGGCATACCTTCATATTTTTAAGTAGGTAAGTTATAAAAATCAACCAAAGGTTTGTACAAAACAGTAAATGGCATAAAAGCTGGAGAAAAAAAAGCAAGAGACATACTTTATTGCTGATTTAACATCTTCATACGAAGCATTCTTTTTAAGCCGGCAAGTCAAGTCCACCACAGAAACATTGGGAGTCGGAACACGGAATGCCATCCCAGTGAGTTTTCCATTTAACTCAGGAAGCACTTTCCCAACAGCCTGTGATTTCATAAAACAAACCCATATTTACATACCTATACCGAAATAGTAAACTTAAAATTAGCGTCCATCCATCTCTTACCTTCGCAGCACCAGTTGAACTTGGAATTATATTTTGGCTTGCCCCTCTTCCCCCTCGCCAATCCTTCATAGAAGGGCCATCTACAGTCTTCTGTGTTGCTGGGTAAGAAAGAATTGGATGTTAACGATGCTACTTGTGAACATATAAAGAAACGAATTGACCACAAGAAAAGGAAACTACAGGCTGCAATTAGCAAGTTTGCAAAGATACCTGTGGTTGCATGTACAGTTGTCATTAAACCTTCAACTATTCCAAACTCTTCATGAACCACCTGATGAATAATTTAAGTTACATACTTATATGCAAGTTACCAATGGGACAGATGAAGGATAACAGAAATTGTTTTTATATTGACTAAATTGTTTCTAACACTGCCCTGATATCAATGTTACAGATATCAGATAACAGAAAATATCAGACTCCAAAAATCCTTTATCATATTATAACGGAAGCCATATCGGTTATGGGAAAAGGATTGCAATCAAAAGAAATATAATATAAACATATAGACAATTTTAAAATAACAAATACTGAAATATAAATAGTAATGAAAAAATAAAGAACAATCATAACTAATAATAATATTGTCTAAAAATTCAAATAACAATAACGTGAAATCAAAGCACTACAAATTTCATGTTCAAAACTTACACAAACAACAAAACACAAAATAAATGTCTTAAATTTCTAATTATCTCACTCTTCTTCAATCCCAACATAATTCTCTTCAATATTATCTAATAGGGCATATCCATCCTCTTTTCCCCTCTAAGAAACTCTTGTCAAAGTTAAGTAACTTTTCAAACTCAATATCAAGGATATCATGCAATTCATTCTCAGCCCCAATCTCAATCTTCCCTTCATCCCTCTTTGTTAGGGTTGAAGTAGCACCTAAACCTTTCAGAAAAGCACGGGGAGATCCAATAATAATACCACCACTTCATGGTTGCTTACTTTTATTGGTTGCTTGTCTCTTTGTATACACTATTAGTTCTTCAACACCTGAAGCTTCATAAAATTGTTGCTCAATTACGAGTGGGATCATCATAAAAACCAACTCATTTCCCCCTTCTTCATTATCATCATCCATGTGTCCCACACTAACCAGTCATTACACTCATCAATTTTATTCAATAGAATAGATTAGGGCCTTTTTCATTCCTCATATTATATCTTTCTTTTTCAAATGAATCTACGTTATGAATAAATAAGTTAAATATAAATTAATTTCTTTGTACACTCTACAAAAAAATAATAATGAATTGTGTCATATCATGAACAATAATTATTACTTGCTCAATTACACTCTAGTTGCGCTCACATCCCAATGAACTACATGTCAAACTTAAAATCTTGATTGTTAGCTTTTGTAAGTTGGGAGTTGTGTGCCTATAATTCTTTCACCATTAAGCTACAAAAGCAAAGAAAATCACTTATAATGTAACCATTATATCTTGACACAATTTCGAAATTCTTTGGCGAAGTCATCACCGAAGAGTCCACTTCCACTCTTATGAAGAGGCAACTTAGTTAAATTTTTTTGTTGCACATCTTTACTTGGCACCAACCTCTTGATGCAAGAATACAATCCATTTGTAATTTCCAAATCATATTCGATTTCTGGCTTGGAATAATAGAACTCTAGGTTCCGAAAGTGACTATTTGCATGCAAGAATACATCCTTCCATTTACTTTAATTGTTACTGAGTGACTTCTTTATTGTTTCCTTGGCCTTCTCCATTGCTTCGTATATATAGCTCATAGCTGCTTTTCTTTCCCCATACAACAAATGAAGTACATGAACAAGAGGAGCCACAACTTTGAGAGTAAATACAACATGATTCCAAAATAAAGGTATAAGAACAATTTTTGTAGCTTTCCTCCCCTTATCTTCTTCAGAGAGCTTGTTCTTGGTTCATTCATTTGAATGACCTTTCAACAACTTTTCAATGTAGTTAACCTCCTTGTTGAAAACTAAAACTTGAATTTCATAAGTAGAAGTAGGTATATTAGGTCCATTAGCACCTATAGCATCAATCATATCTTGAAAACTTTTTAATCTCACAAGGTTTAAATGACAAGCCTGGTTAGTACCAAAATCAAGCAATATATTGATGAATTGATTACCTCAAGTTTTTCTTTTTTTCTCCTCTATTACAACAATTGGATTCCTACAAAACAAACACATTGGTCCTTTTTTCCACCACTATTTCTCCCTTTATCATTACATGCAGTGAAAATTTCAACTTCATGTTCACTCTCATTATATCATTAGATGAACTATATCTAGCATGGTAGTCAAAATCACAATCCAAAATGTATGATCATACAAGGCTACGATCTTTTTCCTCTCTAATCTTGATTCACTTAAAACCGCAATCTTCAAAGATTGAGTTGGATTGTCGTTGTAAATTGCATTTTGTGTGGAAGTGGCAATTCTCGCGATACAGCCCCTCCTAGCAACAAGGGAGAGGCCGACAGAGCTCACGGTGATGCTTCTCTTGCAACCTCGTGATGCAATCCCTCCACATGGTGAGGAAGAATAAGTGGACAGACCTCCCGGCAACAGCGCCTCTCTCGAAAACAACTCTATCATGGGCAACTCAGCGGTGACTCTCGCGACATCCACGTACCTCAACGTTGGCCTCTCTATGAGTCTCTTCGTTGATGGGTGGTGGATGACAACTCTAGGGTTTTTGTAATGGGTTGGAATTGTTTTCTAACCTAAAAAGTTTAGTCCATTTAGTTTAAGCCCAATTATTAAAATTGTTACTGCACCCAAAAAGTAAAAAAAAAAATGTCTCTAAACAGTTAAAACTGCCACCACTGATAAAACAAAAGAGTTACTCCCTCTCTTCTATAATTGAGAAAAACTGCCACAACGTAACTCCCTTTCTTCCCACACAAGTGAAACCCACCCATACCTACTCCATGGATGAAAATAAGTGTCGCTCTCCCTTCATTTGATGTGTATTCAAACAGCCGCTCTTCCATATCCACAATACAAAATTTTCACTCTTTTTTAAGCTATTTAATGATGTACTATTTTATTTCATATATTATGAAGTTCAGTTGTGAATTTTGGGTGTCATATAATGATTTTGTGTGAATACAAATTTCATAAAGTTTGTAGGATCTTACCAATTTTGAGTCGCATCTTCTGATTTATGATTTATATTTCCCTTTCCGGTCTTGAGTAAGATATTGATTTTGACTACCTTGATGATACTAGGACTGACGAAGAACCTGACTATTTTTTCTCTATATAATTTCTAAAGTTCTTCTCTCATTTTTTGGAGTCTTGGGGCAAGCAGTAGCAACGATGACCTTCTTTGCCATTAGATGTTATTTTTCTCTAGTAATTCCTCCTTTCATAACACTCCCACAATAATTACAAAAATTTGTACTGAAGTTTGACTCATCCATCAAGTGACAATGTTTCCAACCAGGATCATTTCTATGGGATGGTTTTGAACTATCATGGTCATTGGCCATTATTGTTGTTGGAAAATAGATATATTTTTTAAATAATAATTATAGAGGAAAGTTGTACACCACATTATATCTAACAAGATACCATGTTTCTATCAACTAGTTGAATAACTTATAGATTCAGATAGATCAACAATAACTACTAGATTCAGATAGATCAACAATAACTTCAATTAAAGATATTTAATTAAAGGGGGAACATTGCAGCATTAGTTGAAGAATACTGCATGTCTTGGGACACAACCTAAAAAGTTAATTTCAGCCCCCGATGAACCACTATATAGATTCCAATATATATGTATCAACTCCATCAAGTTCAAAGAAATTGTAGAAGACTGGATCTATTTCAGTAGAAAATATATAATTAAAGCCAACAGGACAGTATAAGTTGAACATATAAAAGTACATGGCTAAAAGACTGGATCTATTTCAGCAGAAAATATCCACACACACCCACACCCAAAAGGATATGTCACAGAATAACTTAGGTATCTTTTAAGGAAGAGGAGAGCTTCCATTAAACCTTAAGTTTAACATTGCCAAACTACATACAAAAACATTCTCATTACAAAGAATACTTCAGTTCAATAAAGTTTGGCAATGCATGAGCAATCACACCTTGGCAAGAGGAGCAAGACAATTTGTTGTACAACTTGCATTAGAAACAATGTCCATTTCTGGTTGGTATGTCTTCTCATTCACTCCTACCACAAACATTGGAGCATCAGCAGATGGAGCTGATATTATTACTTTCTTGGCACCAGCCTACAGAGTAAAAAGATAAAGCTCATTTGATGCTGGAGGGTAAGACAAAGAAAAGAATGAAAGAAACAGAAGACTTAATACACAAGTACTTGAGTACCTTCAAATGTGATGAAGCTTTTTCCACAGTTGTGAAAACTCCAGATGACTCTATGACATAATCAGCACCAAAATCACTCCATTGGATCTCTGCAGGATCTCTGAAATACAGAAAAAAAAATTGTGCAAACCATTAACGCGTTTATAACATTCACTTTAATTATCAGATATCAACTCATGATACCTTTTGCTCACAACTTTAACCTGCTTTCCATTAATTTCCAAAGTAGAGTCATCCAAAATTTTAATGGTCCCCTTGAATGGACCATGAGTAGAATCATATTTAAACATGTAAGCCTACAAGAAAAAGATCCAATGATAAAGAAAAAATGTGAGGATGAAATAATAAAAAAGAGATTAAACCAAACACAAATCATAAACCAAGCATCAACAATAAATCCACAAAAAAAGTCAAATGCAACAGTACATTAATTGAAAAAAATTACACGCAAAAACAAATAAATAAAACAAAAGATGAATTTATTGAAAAAAGTGGAATACAGGCGTGCAACAATACACTCACCAATTTCTCAATTGTAGACCATCTATTGTCATTGTATGTACTAAGCATGAGTATCTACTACAGTATAATTACTACCGTTAATCCAGAAAAGTGCTGGCGCAAATATTTTGTTGCCAACAACTGTCATTTCCTACTTCTCACAAGATTTTGTAATGTTTAACACAATCTCTATGCTTCCTTATATTTAAAGGAGTTTTGATACATTATTGCAAGAAATTGGGGGTTGAACATACAGATAAAGTCCTCTTATTTCGGACCAAAACAAGAAAGCTTCCTTAATTTCCGGTTCCATTTGGAATGATTCGTTTAGAACAAAAGTAAATGAGGAAATACTATGATAGAGACTGAGTTTTTATTTTTTCATTTTTTTTTTCTGAGATATGTTTTCAAACAGATCACAGATTGGATTCTCTTAAGATTAGACAAGGCTTCATGATAAAATAATAAAATAATCTAAATAAATATCAACATATGTAAAATAACAAAAGGCAAGCAAACAACATGGATCATAGTTGAAGAACATCCCAATTGAATCAATATAACAGATAAAAAACAAATTATATCACTAAATATGGGTAAAATAGAGCATCCAAGATCAGAGCATTATACTGACAAGTTTGGTTCAGATTATTTTAAAGAAAAGTAATCGTTTGTCTCTATAAGCTTCTCGTGGGAGTAGTATCTCTTAATTCTAATCTTCACCAAACACGCTATAATATAAATCTAATTCTTAAACGTACTGGCTACACGACAAAAACAAAAGAGCTTTCAGATAGATGTATGTATCACCATATACATAAATAAATAAAAGCATACAAAAGAAAATACATATCAAATATAGTCTCTAGGTCTATAACCAGTATAACAGTACATACCATATATTTTGCATCAACAAATGGATCATTAATTGCAACAACATCAATATCATCTCGTGAAGTAGCTACACGTAGCACCAACCTTCCAATTCTACCAAAACCTGCACATTTCAGCATAAGTACACGTATGTAATCTAAAAACAAAAAGAAAAACTCCATGTGTTATACATAATAAAACAAAGCTTTCATCTTCTACATAACTACATTTTAGATAACACATTTTAACAACAGTTCTTTCAGGCTCCAGCAACTGATATGCATGTTCCTAAAAGACCAAAACTAAAAAATATAGAAAAACCAATAGTCTTATATTTTTTTTTTTCATTCATAACTTGGTAACTTAATAGTTGAGAAATATGCCTCAACATTATGCACAGATCCACCAATAAAATGAGGATTCACAAAAAATGCAATTTGAAATCATTCGGGTTAAAGCATACAGAATCCAGTAAATATTATGCCAAATTTGATTATCTTCATCAAACATTGCCTATTTCATCTAAAGCAATTAGACAGTTGAAGGAATGTCTTTTATGAAAGCATCTGCATACGTCACACTCAGTTACTCTGTATGAAAATGTAGAACAATTCTTATGAGCTATTCTAAATAAAACCATGATAAAACGAAAAGAAGGTAGTAAGGCAAATCTTAAAATAATTCATCATCTATGATGAATTTTGTATTCAATGAAAAATTGAAAGTACATAATAAAATTAAATGCGGCAAGTAGATACAAGAGACAGCAAATGGAAATCTCGTAACAAGAAAGTTACCATTTATTCCAACTCTAGTCTTCCCAGTGCTCCTTGATTCTAAACAAGCCAAACCAACCACAAGTAAAAATCAAGAAATTGCATGCAAATCGCACTAATATAGAATACAATGGTGGTATTATTCGTACGCTGGGTGGGGAGAGGGATTTCTGTAGCTGTGGATTTAATAGGCTGGATCCCCCGAGCATTGTAGTTTCTGTGCAAACACCAATAAATCAGAACAACAAATAATAAAACCACCAACTATTGAAGGAACCGAAATATGAAAGAATTTAGGAGCTCAAGGTAAAAAGGTTTGAGCAACTCAACTGTAAGACGAATGAGTCACATTGAATCGAATTACCAAACATGCTACTCTGTAATCCCGTAGATTTTACATTACAACTCGAGGCGTTGCTAAATACCTGAATCGTACAACATATATACAGATATATTAGTAAAATGGTACATCCAAACAAAAAAACATCAATACAATAACAATCAAACGTAAGAAAATTAAGCATGTAAACCATGAGAAAGAAACTTTTCTCAACCATCAAAGATTGTCAATCGGAAAATTTTCCTTAAAGTTCCTCACAGATTATTTTCTTATGAAAACGCTACAGCATATTCACACGTACCTCGTTTCCTGAGCAGGAAATGGAAAACAGGTTCCAACCAAAACCAAACTTTCAAAGCTAAATAAACATAACTACAATAAATACAAAGAAATAAATAAACAAATAAAAAATCGAAAGCCCGAGGCATATTAAATTGCAGCATCATTGTAAACATTAATATTATAAAAAATTTCCGCAGTTTGCCATCACGACAACCAAAAAAACTTAGACGTTACAGCTGAAATGTCAAAAGCCGATCTTAAAAAACCTCAAACACTTTAAATTTTCCACTTGATTTTTCACGTAAACGCAAGAAAAAAAAACGAACATGAAAAAAACTTAAAAACTTTAACCAATCAATAAAAAATAAAATAAAAATGTTGATTCTCTGAACAACCAAATAAAGCTCAACTGATTACAAAACCAAGACCATAATCTGTAGACCAACCAAACAAACAACACCGCATCAACCAAAAAGCATCACATCACAGTCCATTCGGTTCGGTTCAGTTACAGTATTGTGTTACACTTTACAAACAAATGCAGGAAAAAGTGAACAATGAAAGCGAAAATCGAAAAACAGAGAGAGAATCGGCGACGTGGGAAGAGACCTTGGAACGATCGCAGGATGAAGGTGCGAGAAACGCGGATCTGAGCAAATGCGAAGCGGCCATTGAAGAAGGCGAAGAGAGCAAAAACCAAACCCTAGAAAATGGAAGAGTGATTTCTGCACCAAGCAAAGGACAATAAGAATGACGAAGAATGCGAATGTGGCACTGTTTTCCTCGTTTTCTTTTTATTTTATTCGCACCACCTAGCGGAGCTTCTTATGGAACGCTGCCAACAACTCTTTCAACGTTACTGTATCACGCCCTTTCCTAAAAAGGTGCGAGTGATCACGTGCGGGAGAGTCTACAACTAAGGAGAGGGAAAGATACGGAAAAATAAAACAAAATAAAACAATTCGCAAATAATCTTCTCATTAGGCTCTATCAACTAAAAGTATAGCTTAAATTACTCTATGGTCTCTTTATTTGTCTAAGTAATATAATTTGGTTCTCAAATTTTTTGGTTGTTTCAATTTAGTTTTTATTTTTTTTAAATGATTTAATTTAGTCATTGTTAGTTTGACTAGATAGTGTTAAAGTCAATGTCACGTGTTAATTTCTGGTTTTTGAAGTTTTTTTGAAATTTTTTAATTTTTTACAGGTGTTACTTCACAATTATGTCACGTGTCAAAATGACTCAATTTGGTCCCTATATTTGTTTTTAGTGTTTCAATTTAGTCTCAATTTTTGTAAAAATCAAGCAATATTATCCCTCCTTAAATTGACACTCAATTTACTTGTTACAAATTTATGTTGATATTCTTACTGAAATTAACATTTTTATTAAATATTCCTATAAATATTTTAAATTAACTTCAAATTCTATACAAAACATTAGACTTTGGTTTTGTTTTGAACTTGAAATTTAGTTCCTAAACTTATGTATGACAAGTTATTTGATTTTTAATCTTCACTAATTTGTATAATATGTTACACTTGATGTTTTTATATATGATGACAAAATTGTTAATTTTTGAAATTAAGTTTGGGGTTTAACTTTGTTTAATAATAAAACTAAAAAAAATGTTTAAAAATATTTCCACAAATATTTAATAAAAATGTCAATTTTATTAAGAATATCATCATAAGATTTATAAATAAATTAAATTGTGTGTCAATTTAATGAGGGACAATATTGCTTCATTTTTACAAAAATTGGGACTAAATTGAAACTAAAAACAAATGTAGGGACCAAATTGAGTCATTTTAACATGTGGCACAATTGTGAAGTAACACGTGTAAAAAATTAGAAAAATTCAAAAAAAAATTCAAAAAAACCAGAAATTGACACGTGACGTTGACTTTAACATCGTGTGGTCAAAATTAATGGCAAAGACCAAATTGAATCATTTTTAAGAAAATGGGGACCAAATTAAGACAACGAAAAACTTGAAAACCAAACTAATATTACTTGACAAATAAAGGGACCAAAAGAATAATTTAACCAAAATTATATTAATTATTCATGATATTTTTTTCGATCGATTCTCTTTAGTTATAACTAATTTAAAACCGATGATTACACACGGTCATTATTTTGCTTTTCATTTTTTATTAAAAGAGTTAATGTATTTTTTTTATACACAATTTATGTTCAAATTTGTAATTAGGAATACATGTAGATATAAAAAAAATTTTAAAAGATAAAATTAAATATATTATTAAATTTTTTTAAACTATAAAAATTAAGATTAAAAAATAATATTTGGATATTAATTTATTTGTGTTAAATTATAAAATTAATATAATAAAAGATTAGTTGTGTAATTATATAATTAAAATTTCGAATTAAGCATTTTAATTAAATATTATATTAAATAAAATACTTTAACTTGTATTTTGTTATTTGTAAGGTCCACTTTATTTCTGACCGTAATGTTTAAGGGCCTACTCTAATCTGTTGGGCCTAAGACCGGTCCAGAGGTGCCTAAAACCCCACTTCCAACCCTAAACTATAAGGCCCATTAAATTTGGCTTATTATTTTCTGCCCTAAAGTAAAGGGGGTGTTCCTTGTAATTGGGCCTAGGGTGGGCCCAATTGATAAAATCGGTTTCAGGTAGCCCTAACTCACACTTCCCACTCTGGCAGAAAACTCAGCAGCCGTCAACTCTCCTTTCCTGGACAGAACGCTCTGCTAGGGTTCGTCCTAAGGTCCACTTTGAGCTAACTTCAAACCCAGTTCCTACTCCGCGTAAGTACCTCTTCCTAGCTCGTATGTCTTCCATTGTTTTCCTCGACATTTTTCCAGTTAGGACTCCGTAATAATCCACCTTTGGTTCTGTTCTCTGCTATTTTTAGCTCTCTAGTTCATACTTAGAGCTACAGTGCTCGTAGCCGTGCCGTCGAGGTCTCCGCTAACTTCTTCCAGGTAGGGAAGCTCTAGCTCACTCTTGTATTTCGTCTCTATCTTGTTATGGAACTGTTGTGTTGAGGTCATGTGGCTGGTGTGATGTTGTTATAATTGTGAATGCATGAATATCCGTGGTTTGGACTAATGTGGGTAACTGTTGTAGGGAAACTGTGGCGAGACCTGCTAATCTCGCCCAAGCGAGCCAGTCTCGCCTAGGCGAGATGAACAGGGACTCGCCCAAACCCTATTGTGCGAAAGGTCGCCCAGGCGACCCACTCAAATTTTTTGAGCGAGCGAACACCTCGCCCAGGCGAGAGGGGTCTCGCCTAAGCGAGATCCCGTGATGTTCTCTGGATGCTTCCTCAAGCCCTCGCCTAGGCGAAGGGGGCTCGCCTGAGCGAGCACGTCTCGCCTGAGCGAGACCCTTCAGCCTTAGCGAGGGACTGGGCGAGGCAGTACGCTATTTGGGTGTTTATTCATTCTTGGATGGTTGGTATTGGTTTGGGTATGAATGTTATGATGAGAAACCTGTATATAATGGAGTATTATGTATGCTTGGCATGAATCATGAATTGTAGATGATGGGTCTGGTATGAAAGTTGGCATACGAACTAAATGAGTTGGTTATTGTTAGTGGCACGAAAATGTGATGAGTTGAGATCCTATGAGCATGGATGGTTTATGATGAGTTGAAATGGGTTGGGCTTGGAACATGAAAGGCTTTGGCTTTAAAGGTTGGTACGATTAATGTATATCTATGCATGGTGAATATTCTTTAGTTGTGTGAATATGGTTGGTATGTGTTAGTGCATAATTCCTTGGAGTCTCTAGGTGAGACTTTCAGGGTTGCGCTTCAGTGGTCGGGACGTAATTCCATGGCCCCTGTTAGTGGATGTCCATGGGTGTGCCCTATCTGTATAACTAGGTAAGGATTCAAGGTAAGGTTGCATCCTGACACTCTAAGGGGTCAGTTAGTCTCACCTAGAGTGGACTGACTCTTGTGGTGAGAGTAGAAGGAGGCCCGAGATTCATTAAGGGCTAACCTTGTGGTGAAGGAATATTGATTCATTATAACACTTATAACACATAGCTCGGGGGTGAGCAACTCGGGGGTGAGCAGAGGTATCCACCACAAGTGTAAGCATCTGCTAAATCCGACCAAGTTATATAT
>Ga0214545_1007711_pt1 | contig 17763 bp, 7 predicted proteins | sample CNSS4metaG_FD_160064 | JGI IMG/M metagenome (GOLD analysis project Ga0214545, IMG submission 160064) | Root nodule microbial communities from cowpea collected in UCLA plant growth center, Los Angeles, California, USA - CNSS4 | ecosystem: Host-associated > Plants > Roots > Nodule | place: USA... | reverse complement strand
ATTTATCCTGACTAGTCACTACAAAAATTAATCAATATCTTTATAAAGTATAATAAAATCCAGTTTTATAAATTTGGGAGAATTTTCATTTCACTTTATTTTATTATGATACGCTGTAGTTTTTTTTGTGATATCTGTCTCACTTCCCTATTTTATGATTGTGTGTGAAAAACAAAATTTGATAACATTATCATAGATGGCTGCTCCAAACATGCCTGATCCCTTCTTCGCCAACATTGTTGCTGTTTTTCCGGGAAACGCATGGCAAACCAATGCAGTAAACAATTCTGTAACATTTCAGGGAACGGGAAACTCTACCATTACTTTTCTCTCTGCTCCGAATGCGTCGATTGTCATCGAAGGACAAATCGAAGTTACCTTTTATTTACCCCCAACAGTCCAAGTGAACCCTATCTATAACATTTTCCCTCCACCTGTTTGAAAGCCAGTATATAAGGGGAAAACTGTAAATAAATAATACTTTTTCCCCTTGTAGTATAGGAAATATAAGATGTACTAAACAATGCAAATATAAGATGCATATAGTATTGTGTGTGTATATATATATATATATATATATATATTTGAATATTTGATGTATAATTTTGCTTTTAAATTTTATTAGTATATTATAGGAAATAATAATAATAATTAAAAAAAAAATATTGTCGCCACAAAAGGCTCGAGCAATAATGCAGGGGTTTATGCTTCCAAGAGTTGAGAGATCACCTTGGGTTTAAATTCCCTAGGTTCTAGAGAGCAGAGATGCATCTAGATCTATCAAAGAAAGTGCTTCCAGAGCAAAGATCCTGAGAAGTTCGAGATAAAAGAAAGGAAATTATAACCTAATAGATAAGGGAAAGCAAAAGCAATCAACCTTGCCCTCTAATCCAATATTCAACTCATAAAATCTTTTATTAAAACTTAAATCATAAGAGTGTAACAATTGTGATCTAATTGTTGTTAAATCTTTGCAAGTCCCTGTGGAGATGACTTTATATTACAATGAAACAGTACACTTGCTATAAACAGGACTGTTAATAAAACCTCATCACACCACTAAGAAATTTATAAAACAACTTATTGGGTGAGAATTTTCTCACTTAATGACCAAAACTTTCGAATTTTCAATTAATTAATATTTTGTCAAACACTTTATTTTTCCTTGCCTAATGACTTTGCTTAATTTAGAAAACACACAAAATATGACAAGGGTCTAGTTGGTTGAAATTGAAAATTTTCCTTTTCATTTATTATGTTTGACATAAAATATTTTGTTCCAAAATAACAACAAATTAAACCACTTTGACTCTATTGAAATATTCTAGCTTTCCATTACTCAACACATAAATCTTTCATTTTGAATTTTTTCTTTTGAATAAAACAATTTCATTTCAAATTCAAACATTTATATTCAAACAAGACACCTTCCTTTTGTAAAGTTAATTATTATGATCATATCATCTTCACATCCAGATAATTTATCTTAAGGTTCTATAGACATATAAATATTCCCCTTACATGTAATTTTTTATCACAAAAAAAAGTTATAGACTAAATAAGAAAACTATTCAAAATCTAGGGACTTATAGCAAAATATTCAAATATGATCAAATTTTAGTACTAGTTTAAACTCACACAGTCACTTTTCTCAGTTGATTCCACTAAGATCGATGGAAAAATCATAAAAAATAAAAAAATAAGAAATATTTAGAATATGTGAGAACTTACCCTGTTTAAAAATACAATCAGGTATAATTGATCTTTATCTATTGAGCTACCACAATAATCAAATCCTTGAAAAGGATAACAAGTTGAAGAAGAAGATTAGAGAAAAGAGAGATAAAATATTTGAGAGAGATGGGGAAGCAAAAGAAATGAGAGACCATTCCAAGTTATACATTATATTAAATTTATTTATATTATACACCATATAAAATATTTTAATACTTAATATATATATATATATATATATATATAATTTAGTATACAACTTTAAAATATAAAAACACGTAAGAAATTTTTAATTTTATTCATACTTTTAATAGAAATTAGCACAATTAATTGATATAAAATTTAATTATTTTAACGAGTTGAAATTAATAAAAACGTATATTTAAAATATTAATCATACAATAACATAAAAGAACTTGAATTATTTTATCTCTTTGTACATGTTTACGCATGAGAATACTCTGAAATTCCCGAAATACATTGACTCGTGTACATGAGTGGCATGTTACGTTTTACATTTGTGATATCTTAACTTTGTTAGAACTGATTGAAACTTCATCTCATATAAATTATACATATCAAAATTAAATATACATAAATTATTTAATTATTGTCGTTTAATTTTAACAAAATTTTATCATAAATAAACACAATAATATAAATTTATAATTAATCGGTTTCATCAGCATCTTTATGTTTTTAAACAAGTATGAAAGAAGTGTTGTATTTCCTTCTAAAGTAATATTATATTTATTTAATACTACTTAATTATTATTATTATTATTATTATTACTATTGTACTATATGGCCTATCGCCATCTCTAGCCAGACCATCGGTCAGGTGGCCAAGGATAAGCGGCCGCAAGCCGCCCGCTAGAGGCGAACCTTTTCTTGGACTGTTGATGTGGCAATATCTTTAGAGTGCTTTAAGGGAGCTCGTGACTGAATGGCCTCCACATTCATTCTAGTTGAACTTTGTTTCCACATTTATGAAGACAACCGTCAGGACGCATGGTCCTCCGGTTAGGCGGACGCACAAAGACTGAATCAGTAGGTTAGAAGTAAAATAAAGTAATACAAGTCAATAACCAAGTTTAAAAAGCAATTGGACCATGATTAAAAAAATCCTAATAAGATGCCATACCAAAAACTATAAATAGGAGCCTAAGGTAAGTTGGTGAGGACTTTTACTCGTATTTATTACATCATTAATTGATATCTCCCGATCGGACTAAAACTGACTCAAGCATCCGAGTCTCTGAGACAATCGTCCGACCAACCGAGCGTGAAGGAACAAAGAAACTGAACAAGAGAAAGAATAAAACAGCTAGCAGAGGAGAACATCAAATAGAAAGACTTAAGAGTAATTTGAGTGTTGAAAATAGGTGCTTGGTCCCTATACCCGAAACAATTATTATTTTACTAACATAGTTCAACTGGCATTAAACCAGATTCGAAGTTGAACCAATATCTTTAATAGGTTGCACCATATTTCAAGTTCAACAATGATATTTTAACTACTAAATTTTAACAACTTTCTCTTACAATATGAGGTGTCATCTTCTAAATGGTGTTGGAATATTGAGAATGAGAAAATGGAAAACTAGTGAGCCACTTAAAAAATGTCACCTAAGGTTGTAAGAGAAAGTTGTCAAAATTTAGTAGTCAAAAACTTTTTTTTTTTTTTAAGTTTATTGAACAGTGTTTCTCTTGCCATTTTTTTTATCCCCAATCGTGTGCTTCCCGTGTACGTTGTGCGAAGTGTTTTTGATGACTCCCACGTCAAATGCTCAAGAACTGCAATTTCCATGTTAGATTTTGTGCTTTACTTTACGTTTCCACCATTTTATTTATTTATCCACCTATAATAAACTTTTAAATGTCTCTTAAAGTAAACTTTAAACTTAATTTATCTTACAAATTGTAAAATAATATTTTATATTAATTTACATATTATATAAATTTACCTTATTCTTAGTCGAAGTAAAATATGAAATACATTCATTCGTAAATGATTGTGTCTAATTAGTTATTGATATTTTAAAAAATATTTATTTTCCATTATTACTTTTATTTACAAATCGAAATTATTGCTTCCAAAAGAAAAGAAAATTTATAAAAATAGTTTATTTTAATATTTTAGTTTTGCAATAATAGTTCTTTGATGTTGCACATGTATGTCGACTGCAATGAAGAAAAAAAAAAGTTATATATTTGTTTTGAAAATGTTCGTGTATCGTTGAATTTCAATTAAATTCTTTGTTACACATATCAGCCGTGTTTCATTAAAACATTACAGTCTATTTTTAAATATTATAAACATATTTTTATCATATATTCTTACTACTCTTACCGATCTTTCTAATATCGTATAAAATATTTATTAAGTAAACAGTTACTATAATATTGAAAGTTCGAAATGCAATAACATTTATTTTTGCTTTTAAAGTACTTATTGTTTTAACTTTACCTCTATTAAGGACAATAATAATATTTGAGGTTGTCATATAGTTTTATCAAGCATCTCGAACAATTAAAAAAATAAAATATACAAATTATTCTTAATCTTAATTCTTAATCTATGTAAAAATATTGAACCTACCAAAACACTAATTATAAAAAGAAAGATAGTTACAAACTATTACTAAGCATCTTTGCCAGTCCAACAATATTAATATGATTTTCATCAATATTTTTTTATTATTAAATCTTTAATCAGTTAAAACTCCTTCTTTTCTAAAATATATAATATATTCTCTAATCCCTCCATTATCTATAAAAAAAATGTTTTGAATAAAAAACTACTCTAATATTGAAATTTTAAAATCCACTAAATTCTTCTCCATTTATTAGATTGAAAGAATCATTTACGGATTTAAAATTAAATGCACGCTTAGTATGTATTGCGCTTTTATAGTATTAATTAAGAACAGAAAGTCTTACGTAAAAAGTTTATTGACACATCTTTATCACAAATCCCAAATATTCATACTATAATTTTCTACAAACATTTTTTTTGTATTAAATTTTGACTTAATTATTATGTTTTTAGTCGGGAATTCAGTATAATTTTTTTTTTCTCCTAATGTAAAACAAAATCAATTTAACATCTCAAATTCGAAAAATATAGCTTAAATTTGTAAACACTATAAATTAAAAAAAAACGATTTTTTTTAAAAGCTAATTTTAAACTTCCATATTCAATGTTTATAAATTAAATCACATTTATCTAATAAAATTCAGAATGAAATAAACCCTTTTAATCTAAGAAAGCATAACCAGATTCTCTGAAAACGTTTCAAAGTAAAAGCATTATTAAACCTATTGTTTTTTTTTTTAATAAGTGACAACAGTGATGAACACAACCCTCTTTTAAGTATCCCCTTCTAAATTATGGTGATAAAATAGAGTTTAAAATAGTAATATTTAAGCAAGACAAATTTAAAATTTGGCAATGATTGGAGTCAACATCTTGGATCTGTTCATAGGGAGAAGATAAATAAAAGTCAAAGCCAATATAAATAGGTTCTTCCATTGGACGGTTAATACTCACCAACATTACACCATATATTAAACACAAACAAATTAAAAAACCATTTTTCCCTTCATTAAAAAATTGTTTCATGTTTGTTCTCATAGTCAATGATTGCCTTTAATGCTGAATTTGGCGTTTAACCCGGTCATTGTCGGGTTCACATAGTTCCTTCATTTACTCACACAAACCCAAACAAATAAGAAAAAACCCTAATCTTTCTGAGAAGTGCAAGAAAAGGTTATCACACGTTGCAATATGTATACATTTATGTGCCATAAATTATTTATGGGTGTTTCCTTGAAATAAGGCATTGAAAAACACATTTTCTTCACAATTTTATTGTCCATTAGATTTTGGCTATGCAACTTGGTAACTTCTGTTATGAGAATCAGTGAGATATATGCCTTCTTTTATTGCATGGAGTTGTTTTAGTTTATATTTCTTCCAACAAAATGTACTCTACCAAGTGTTGTTATACAATAATACTTTCGTATAAATAAAACAGGTTACAAAACTAGGAATGAGATCAAAAGTTAAAAAAAAAAAGAAGAATAATAATCTAGAACTTTTTAGTGTAAAATATTTACCCAGTTAAGAGAATTATTTTCTGAGTAAATTTTAAGCAACCAGCTTCTACATTTAGAAACATAACTTGTTGGAGAATATCTTTAGCAACGTTTTTTAACCAGGGTGTTTTCACTACCTTCTTATATCTTTTAATTTATTTTTAATTTTGTTAACTTGTGTAACGTTACATTTAATGTACTAGTTGATATAATAACTCTTACTGAATTACATACCTTTTAATTTTGTAAATTTTTCTACTATCGTCTTCGTCTTCAAAATATAATAATGACCATTAATTTTAAAATTTTATAATATATTAAAAAGATTTTTAATATAGTAATATAGTATATTTTTAATACTCAACATCAGTAAAAAAAGTTAATTAAAAATCTATACTCTACATATAATATATAATGTATATTATACAACAATGAAAAAGTTTCTTGAAATATATACAATTAGACCGATAGAAATAAAACATGATTAACTCTCACGATCTCCACATTTTTATCTGCAATACCATGTCTCTCCCATATACATACTTCAACTTTCCAACTTTTCATTGTATGATGTCTTAATAATATACATGGATGAATCTTCACTATTAAATTTGGGAGAAAAAATAATAATATATTCAAATTATATACTTTATCAGTAACAACAAAAATGAATATTTATTTTAATATAATATTATAACTATAAAGAAATTATATATATATATATATATATATATATATATATATATATTCTTTCAAATCATTTGCATCCATAATAATTAAATTAAAACTAAAATTTTTAGCTATTTCAATTTTAAAGTAAATAATCATTGTGTGCATAAAAATTTATCTCCCATTTCATTTTGAAATCTTGTTTTGATAGATCATTATAGAAAAAAAAATTCAGTTTAAGTAAAATGTAGTTCAACTTCTTATCATAAATTGACATAATTCAAATATAATGGATAAATTTTTTTTAATTTAAATGGTTAATAAAATTCACAATAAAATAGTAAAATTGAAATTTTAAACTAGTTTTCTTTTGAATATGATATTGACAACTTATTAAAAAGATTGTTAAATAATAACAAGTGAGCAAATAAGTAAAAAAGTCATGATAAATATTTTCATCTTCATATTTTCAAATTTAATAGTTGTCTAAGAAAAATAATTTTTGACTACTCATATTTTAAAACAATAAAAGCATATTATATATATATATATATATATATATATTAATGAAAAATGTATATTAAAACAATAAAAATATATTATTCTATATTATATATTAAAATAATAAAAGTATATTATTATATGTTATATAGGGGTTGCACATAGCCCCTGGAATATATTTGACATTCTTAAATTTTTCATCAAATCCTTGCAAGGAAAAGCATGGAACTAGACATGTTAAAGTGAGTCAACTTGGCTCACACGGGTTGGTTCACCACGAGCCGAGTTGAAAACGAGTGAACTAAACCTGACTTACTTTATGGTAGGCCAAAAATTTTGTAACCCGGTTTAACCTACCACGGGGTTGGTGGGTTAAGTAGGTTAGCTCACCAACCCACTTAAAAAAATATTTATTTATTTATTTTGAAGTATTCAAATACTTAAATAATTTTTTTAGCAACCCATGAGATGACAATCATAGTAAAATAAAAAACCAATGTCTTCATCATGCTCACCACCAATATATGATGAATTGTTTCCAAAAAAGTATCATATAATCCAAGAAAACATGACTAATATTACACATTTTCTGTCATGCTATTCAAAAAAATATAAATAAAAAAACTACACCTTTCTATCATGCTAATTTAGAAAAAAATGTTTATAAGACAATTGCTTGTGTATTTACTATGAAAGTTATAGTTAAAGATTAAAGTATCAAAGTATATAACTTGACAATCAAATTAATTAAACATTCAAAGTATTCAAATATTATTATAAAAATATGAAATTATGAACCTATATGATTAGGAGTAGTAAATAATTATTATAAAAAATTAAAAAAAATTGTAAAAAAAATATTGGTGGGTTAAGTGGGCCAACCCACCTCCAACCCGGCTCGAACCCATCTAACCTGTGGGTTAAGTGAGCCGGGTTGAATTCAACCCACTTTTAAAAAAATTGAATTTTTCTCAACCCAACCTGGCTCGAATCTGTGGTGAGCCGGGTTGGCTCACGGGTTGAAACTCATTTTGACATCTCTACATGAAACTCATTTTGACATCTCTATACACAACAAATCAACATATCATTAATATCTTCTTGTGTTGCATTTACTATGTTGTCATGCCTCTTTTCTTTATTAGCAATATGAGAAATACACTAGTTTCTAAAATAGTCATTTTGTTGACAATTCTAATAGGTAATAACCTTGCGAGTTTTGACTGTCCTCGCTTCTTGGACTTTTATCTGCAACACTGAGAACCTTGCCCTCTTTTAGGCCTTTTGTCTCTACTTTTAGTACTTAATAAGGAACCTCCTGATTCTCTAGCGTTCCTTCTACAAACATTCTCACTAAGGATTAAATCCCTAATTCCTCTAAAGCTTAATTTTATAGTCCCAGATGTACTAGTCATTGCCGTGAAAGTGTCCAAACCAACCATTAGGTAACGAAGATAGCAGCAATAGGGCTTGTACTTCATCCTCAAATTTAATATCCACTAAAACTAATATTTGACAACAAGGAATTAAATTCATTCACATTATCTGTTACACTAGCACCTTTTGATTCAGATAATCCTCACTTTGCATCTTCCAAAATTCAAAATCACTTTACTTGAACTTGTCAATCTTAATTTTCCTGTATTCCGCCAATTGGTCTTCAACCCTTCAACCACCTTAACTTTTTCAACCAAAGAAGGCTTTCTAATAGGCAAAGAGAATCACTACCTTATTTTTATCTATTGTCTCAAACCATTTTCAAACTTTTTGCATCTCCAAGCCTAAAAAATAGTCAAGTATAGAATATCTAACTAGGTGTTGAAACCTAGTGACATACTTCAACATCATGATATCATTTTGAATCAACTATATGAACTTTGTTCTTTGACTTATCCAATGTTATTAGAAAAATACTCGTAGAGAAATCTCTCTAAAAGTGTCCCTTGAAAGGACATTACCTCTAACATATATCGCCTACCTTATCGTCATCCACTAGAATTCAACGTCATTTTTTTAGCATGTATGCAACATAGGGTGACTTTTTCTCCTCCAAGCACCCTATGAATGAATGTTTTTCTTTGTATCTCTAATCCATTGTTTTGCCTAATTTAGACTAGATTTCCCATTTATTTTAGAAGGTTTATGCCTTATAAACTCATCAAGGGTATTGGACGCATGATAGTAAACTGGTGTTACTATCTGTATTTTTTGTCTAATAATCTCAAGTTGTTGCCATGTACTCTAATGTTGTTGTGCCATGGAAGCATTTTGTTATAGTATATTTGTTGTAGGGTTCATTCCAATTTACTACAAATTACATATCATTTAGACATTTATCTAGTTCAATTTTGATGTAAATCTAGTAAAACAACCCCTTTTAACTTAAAATACAGAATAAGGAGTAAAAAAGTTATAAAATGTGGAAATTGATCTGTTTGTGTTGTTTTGCAAGCTAAACGAAGGAAAACGAGAAGTTGTGGCATTATGCGACTATTTAATTTCTATAATATGTTTCATCAGGACCAATTCCTTCCTTATACATTTCATTATAATTAAAGACTAGGATTTTAGTGGTATCCCAAGGTGTCTATATAAGCACAAAATCTCTCCAATGCAAGACAGAAAAAATTCGACACTTCTCTTCTTCTTTTGTTTATTATTAGATCACACACGCAAAGGGGGATTACCTTACTATCTTCTTAGTCGAGATTTGCTCTGTTTATTGTCAGTAAGTTATTTTTTGCTCCTAATGTTATTCATGTATTAGTGAGAATAATAAAATTAATGGGTTGTGAATCTTGACTATGTTACTTTGTTATAATATCAAGTGTATGATTGATTCACCCGTTATATGGCTAAATGTGTTTAGGGTTCGAATGTTAGGTGACTTTGGGTTTGGATTCATGATTGATATGTGTCGATGAAGTTTAATGTTCAATTGTGGCAACAACTTTGGTTATGAATGAATTTCTTTATTTGAGTGATTAATGCACACGAAACTTAATTTATATGCGCTACATTTATCTCCTTTCTATTTGGGATGCCATTATTTTTATCTTGATAATTAGAAATATCTTTCATAGGCTTTTAATTCTCTTATTTTTTTTAAAATAAAAAAATTGTAAATTATATTATTATTGAATATCATGTCAAGTCTTGGATTTGCTTGATAACTAAAACACTCCTTTGTAAGCTTTTAATTATCTTATTTTAAGAAATAAAAATAAAATAAAATAAAAATAACTAAAATAATCTTATAAATTATAAATTATATTTCTTTATTGAATATCATGTCAAGTCTCGGATTTGCTTAATAACTAAATCTTTTATCATGTTGAATCTCAGATTCTCTTTATAATAAAAAATATTAAAATCTAAAATAAAAAAATTATAAATTATATTTTTTTTATCATTTTTTGATATCATGTCAAGTCTTGGATTTGCTTGATAATTTAATCATGTTGAATCTTACATTCTTTTCATAATAAAAATATTAAAATCTAAAATTAAAAAAATATTATCAAACAATAAATATTTTTACAAAGAACTATATTATCCTTGATTTTCTAGATGAAAATACATAGGAGCGAGGTACAATCCTCGTCGAGCCAAAAAAAATAATTTTTTTTATCTTTATTATTTTGTATATGTATTTACTTTATTTGATTTTTGGGGAAAAAATATTTTAAAACATAGTTTTATCTTCCATACCTAATTAAAGGGAATCGTCTTAACACGAACGTTGTGGGATGCTAACACCTGCCCCACATGTAACCAACTCCCGAATAATAATTTGATTTTTGGGGAGCAACAAATATTTTAACAACCTACATTTATCTTCCATACTTAATTAAAGGAAACCGTTTTAGGACATACATTGTGGGGTGCTAACACCTTCCCACAAGTAACTGACTCCCGAACCCAAATTTGGTTTCGAAGACTATTTCTTTTTTTAAGGTTTTTCTATAGTTTTCCATAATAAACTATGGTGGCGACTCCTCTATATATTTTAAATTATTTTTGTCGTCCCGTTGCGATTTCGGTTGTGACAGGGTTGAGCAGCGAAATTGGCGTTGAGCCACATGTGAAGAAACCTTCACTACAAGGAAAGCTCCATTGTTGCAACACCAAGCTGGAAGCCCAAGAACGGAGAAAATCCACCTAGGTAGGAAATTATATGGTTGATCGACCTCTTGGGAGATGGAGCAACACACTTAAAGTCTATAAAAACAAAGTTTGCTTTTGTTTTTTGTATACTGGTTTTGTATACTAGTTTGTAGAGAGACTTAGTATAATTCCTAGGCACTTATTGTAATATTCTTAGAGAGAACCATGAGAGGAAGGAAGAAACTCCTTGCTTATTGTAGAAATCATTATGAGTAGCTAACTTCTTTCTAGTTCGGATTTGATATAACTTCTCTAAACTCTTTATATTGCACTTGTTTTAATATATATTATTTTTTTTGTGTTATGTGCTGGTTATTTGATTTGCTTTTATTGTTTTGATTATTTGATCAATAATCACCATATTTCATCAACCTAAATGTAGTGGGAATTGGTTTAGAGCTTAGATCTAATCAAATTTCTTAATGCTTGGTAGATGCTACAAATGAATTAATGGCTTTAGTTAGTTTGAAGAGTCTTGTTCATTAATGCAAGGAGTCATTCAACCAGGGGCGAGGGATCAGATTGGGTCTGATAACCTTAGGTATTTTTTAACTTTAGGAATGGGTTTAGAATTACATTGAATAATACTTCCAAGAACATTAAAGTAAAGAACATACTTTATAGAGAATCAAAGGTAGTGTAGTTGAATGGAAGAAGCCAAGTTCAATCCCAACATCTTAATCAACATCACTTATATTAAAAGATTATATATTACTATTTAATCAAATAAAATTTTTGTGGATACGAAATTGTTGTACTACAAACAAACCAATGCACTTGCAAGATAGATTACACCCTTCGTGGAAGGTCAACAAGGGTCAAGTGTAATGGGTCTATATTTTATGTTCAACATATATATCCACACTATTTTAAACAAATTCTTTCAAAATTATCAACTCATATCCACACTACAAAACTAGGACGGGAAAAACAGGTCGGCCCGACTTGTTTTGACCCGATCTATCAAAAATGGTCGGGTTGAGCTGGCCCATCAAACAAAAACTAACGGGCTGGGTCTGGCTGCCCGTCACTTTTTTTTTTTAAATTTTAATTTTTTAATTTGTTTTCAAAATTTTTAAATATTTTTATTTTTAAATATTTTATATATGTATATAAATGAATATTAAAAGTATATTTAATCAAATTAAATATTTTCTACACTTTTAATTAATTAGTTAATAATTGAAACTTAATTTGTAAGTGTTAATGATTTAAATTACAATATTATTATATATGTACACCTTTTAAAATTTAATATAAAAAATTAATATTTTTAATTATTTTTTATTTTAATTTTTAATTTTCTCTTTTAAAAGACGGACCAAACAAGAATGATCCGTATTTTGACCTGTCAAATAAACAGACTGGATAGGTAAGAGCAAAACGAGTTGTTGGATTGAAATCTTCAATCCAACCTATCTTTTTAACACGAACTGACAAAATGGCCGTCAGATTTACTATTCTTCTGTAATAGGATTAAAAAAACACTTGTATTCAAATAATGTCTCAAATTCAGTCATGTCAATGAAAATAAATGAGTTTAAAAATAAAAACTAAAATCCAAGAGAATATTGCCTTCCTTTTGTTAGTTTCGAAAACATCTTGTGTTAATCTAATGTGTGCTTTCCTAAGTTCTAATACTAAATGTTAGAAACCTCAAACGAACAGATACTCTACAACAACAATTAGTAAAAGAAAAGCACTCTTTGGTTCTGCTTTCCATCAAACCTAAAAAGAAATATATTTTGTAAAATTCTTTTTCTTTGTAATCATTTCATTTGTAAATCGATTTTATTCTTGATTCATTTTAGTCTAAGAATCTAGTTAGTAATGTTTTGATGAAGTTTTCTTTCAATTAATTTTTTTCATCAGTAAGTTTCGAATTCTAAGACCTTATTTGGGAAATTAAATTCAATTCAAATGAATACGTTCCCAGTTAAAATTCTAGTTTCAATTGTAAAACCCTAAAAAATGGTATTTTAGAAGAGATAGTGGTTTAAAAATAGTGCGACTTGATTAGTTTAATATTAAAAAGTTTTAATATAAATAGAATTGTTATAAAAGAGTTTCATTATTTTAAAACACACTATCTCTCTAGAAACCATTTTCTAAAGTTCTATGACTTCTCTCTAGGAGTTTTATCTCTCCAATCATCAGATTGAAGAACCGAGACCGTAGGATTTATCATCTTAGCAAGCTCTTCAAGTTGGATCAATTAGTTTCTCCATTCACATAAGTTAAGTTTCAGTCATGTTTTTGGTCTATTTTTGTTTTCGGTCGCATGTGAGTCCTTTTTTGCTTGCATGCATCATTTTAATCATCAGTATGAGACTTTGTTGATCAATGATCCTAATGGTAGGCCATGATTGTTCTTGTGAAGTTTCTATGTGTAGATAGAACATCCTGTTGAGTTATATGCGTTTTGGTTTTCTTTGAGTGGTTTAGGTCTATATAGTCACTTTGTTAGGTAAGGGAAGCTAATAGCTTTTAGAGTGAGTGAGTCATATGTTGTATGATAGTGAAATGTCAAATATGTTATGATGAATTATTGATGGTTGTGATTGTGGTATATTGATCTTTTAAATGATTAAATTGAAATTGATTGCATTGTTGATATGAAGGTATTTGAGAAGGATGGGTTTTTGGTCATGGACCTAATTGGTGCTACTTTCCACAATCTAAAACCCTTTTAAACCATTGTTTATAGCAAAAGAATCAATTAGAGACGTGAATCAAGTTCAGCTTGCTCAAATACCTAAAACCAAGATGCATTATCTTTTGGTGTGGTGCTAAGCGACAGGGTTGGTGTTAAGCACCGGTATTTTGTGAGGCATTCAGTGCTAAGCGCTATATTGAGCGCAAATACGAAACGACCAGTCTTGGGCAGTGCCTGAATGTTAGGGACCCCTGCAGATCTGAAAATGATTTAAATCCTAGAAGCTAAGTGGTAGGATTCGACGCTAAGCGTTGGGACCCGACGTTGAGCGCTTAGTTGTTCTATTTCATTATTTACTGTTTTTCTCTGTGTGAAGGTATTGAGTATGATTAATTTGGATGTTATATCCTTTATTACTATGATATGGATTGAATATTTAGTTATGAGTATGAATTGTGTTTTTAATGAAAGAGTTTCAAGGAGAAACATTGTGTGATGGTATTTTAGTGTATGCAAGGATATAATGACTCATTATTGATTGGTATCCTAAAACTCTAATAATCATTCACACTCAAATAAAGTAGAATGAATTATGTCGCGAGGAGTAGTAGGAGGTCTTAGTCATTGGACTTGATCAAGTCTTGGGCGCGAAGGGGATTTACCTTGTGAGTGGTTGTAAGACCCGTAAAATTTAATTAATTAAATAAATACTTAATTAATAAATGCGGGTAGGGAGAGCATTTATGGTATTACATTTTAATTTGTATGATGTGGAAAAGTGCTAGCTTAAGTGGTTGAGAGTACTTTGATTATGTGAAAGGACTTGGATTCAAGTCCTATGTATGACAATTTTGTGTTATTTATTTGCTATTATATTTTTAAGTATGTGATCATGTTGTAAAATAATATAATCATTGAATTGTATTAATTATCATGAAATATGAATTGGCTTGATGGTTTGTCATTGACTTGCCATTGGCATGGTTATGGGTTCAAGCCTTGGAAAACCCAAATTAAACTTTATTTTCGCAAATTGTTGGAGACTAAGGATTGGTGAAGGGAGAATTTCAATTGCCAACGTTCAAGCTAAGGAATCCAGGTTTGTATTATACCACGTGCTGCCAGGTGACGCAATGCAGTGGCAATGCTACTACGTGGCTGTGAAGAAATTGGGTGCAAGGGGTTTAGAGACTTGACCTATTTTTGTGAATGGGAATTTAACTCAAAGAGAATGTTAGAATGGGAGTGAGTTGTGATACTTAAGAGGAGATTACTTGGAATGAATTGGGAATGGCTGTAATGACTAGAATCAAGGTTAAGACATAAACAAAAATGAGTGTGTTTGGGTATGGTGGTAAGGAATAAGGTTAACTTTAAGAAAGAAAATTTTTGTAAACTTGGGAGGTTGAACTTATATGGAAGTGGGAAAAATTGATAGTAAGTTGGCCGTTGGGAAAGCAATTCTATTAAATTGGTGAAAAGCATCGTGAGTTGTGGTGCTTGGGTTGAGGAATCAAAGTTGTGCCGAATTTGCTAAGAAACCAGTACTGTGCACGTACTGATACAGTGCCTGGCGGTGGTTTGTAGACCGCCAGGCGATAGCAGCAACGTTAGTGGAGTCTAGAAACAAGTGCGCCTCGCGATGAGGCTAGTTCCGCTAGGCGGGATGTGCAGTGTTGCTAGTTTTGAGGCGTTTGGCGCCTAGCAGTACGCGTCACCCGCCAGACGATCTATAACCGACAACGCCTGGCGGTATGTGTCCCCCACCAGGCAATTTTGGTGCAGCAGTTTTGGGTTGTTGGATTTCTGCATGCGTGATCTACAAGGCTTTTAGTGATGCTTCAAAGGTGGGATTGCTGGTGTTCCTTGAGTTGAGCTCGGAACGTATCCCTTGAGTTGTGGCTCGGGATAGGGGATTAAGCACGTGGTATTCCTTGAGTTGTGGCTCGGAATAACATCCCTTAAGTTGTGGCTTGGGATAGCGGATGAACACGAGGAACTCTTGAGTTGTGGCTCAGGTTGACGAGTGTTGCCAACGTGAGTGTGCTGGTTTGGCCAGTACGGATGGGTCCAGATAGATCGTCCTCCTCAGTTGTTGACTGACGAGTTTGGTGGTCTTGAGACGTTACGAACTATGTTTGTATTTGGGAACTCCACCTGGTGTTATGGTGTGCGATCCGTAGCAATGATTTCCCGCACGTGCTCTATCGGTTGTGGCCGATAGGTATGACAGCAAGTCATCTTGAGGTAATCATTAGAAGATGTAAAACACAAGTACCATGGTTGTGGCCATGTGATATGGAATCGAATGAGGAATTATCTGTGAGTGCTTGTATGATATATATATATATATATATATATATATATATATATATATATATATATATGAAAATCAGTGTGTTTATATATGCGTATAAATATTTATAAGTTTAATCTAGTAAGCTCATCCTATCTGCTTGTGTTTGGTGATGATCGTGTACACGGTACATGTGGGCATGATGTTGATGCAGGTGGTTCTGGTGGATCTTAGCCACAGAGAGGGGATAGCTAAGGAGTTTTATGCTTTTATTATTACATGTTTTTGGAAATAAAATGTAAAGGCTTGTGGCCTGTTTGATAAAACTCCAGTTTTGTAATTATGGATTTCAGAGTACTTTATTGATTTAATAAAATTTTAATTTCCCCACGTTTTGGGAAATGAGGTATTATTAAATGCAGTGCGTTTATTATTTTCTTTATTTTATTAAAAATTAGTAATATCCTGACGGGATGTTATAGTGGTTGGGTGATAATCCCTTGAGGCCAAACTCTGTAGAGTTTGGGAATCACACAAGTGCAAGCCACCAAAAAATCTGATGTCACTTGCATGTATCCAGATAATTGAGTTTATAGTCAATTGTATCTCTGTTTATATGTATGTGTGTTATTAATAGTAAATTGAGTTAAGTTTTCATATGAAATTTCCTTGTTTACATTAGCTAACCCTTCTTCTGTGTTTTTGTTTTGTGTTGTTTGTCTTTCTTTTGCAATGATCACCTATTCGAGGGGAGCAGATGTGGTTGTAGTTGTTGGGACACCTCTGGATAATGAGGAGCCATCTTTTAGGTTGATAGAAGATTTTTGTGGAAGCTGTTGTAAGTGAGTAGTCTGTATTTAGAATTAGAATTGGTTTTAGTTGATTTGCATGAATGTTATAATTGTATAGTTCTATATGTTATAGGATTGTATTAATATACTTTATATACTTAATATTTTGTTTTGACTACTATAATAAAACAATCCTATTTTTATTAGTTTTTAAGCTGCTAAAATTTGGATATTACATCAACTCTAAAATTATTTTTAAAAAGTTTGAATATTTAACTTTTTTTTTTAGCTTGGTGTATAATTGTTAAAGTTTAAATTTATGTGATCCCAAAAACTTATCTTAATTTTAGTTTTAATATTAACTTAAAAATTTAATTAGAATTCAATCTCCCCAATTTTTTGTTCATTTTGGTTCCTGTCACGAGTAATATATCATCACACGTATTCTTTTTATAAACACTCTACAGTAACTGAAACCTAAAAAATGAAACTTAGGACTAAAAGTCAAAATCTTAAAGTATACATATCAATAGTAAAGGTCAAACTAAACATATTTGGTTAATTAAGAACATATATCTATATACTAATTTATGATTATAATTCATTAATATTTTAGTCATATGAATTTATGTTTTACTTTTCTTCCATTATATTATAGAATTCCAGCAACACATGACATGTATTTTCCAATTTGTGACATTGTAAAACTTTACATTGTCATCACTTTGAACAATCTTTTAATAGTGTGAATAGCTGAATTTTGAATCATAGCTTAGCCTGAGTTTAAAGGCATCCAAGTTTCATGGGATTACTATTTCAACTTTGGAAAGCCATTATATATATATATA
>Ga0214545_1007708_pt1 | contig 17768 bp, 4 predicted proteins | sample CNSS4metaG_FD_160064 | JGI IMG/M metagenome (GOLD analysis project Ga0214545, IMG submission 160064) | Root nodule microbial communities from cowpea collected in UCLA plant growth center, Los Angeles, California, USA - CNSS4 | ecosystem: Host-associated > Plants > Roots > Nodule | place: USA... | reverse complement strand
ATATATATATGAGGATATTTTTGTGAATTAAAGTTTAGTGGGTATGGATATCCACAGATAAGGATACTATGATATCCATATCCATCCCGTTAACATAAATACAAGTAGCCGCGGATAAGAATTTCTTTTACATCTCTAATCTAGGTTCTGCATTATCGAAAACTCATATAGTTAATAGATTTAACTCGATTATCTCATATCCAATAGTTGATTTTTTCATTTATTTTCTTTATCTCATTATTGAAAAAAAAATTAATGTTTTTAATAGAACATAATATACAGATTACTTGAGTAAATCACCTACGGTAAGTGTGTGAAGACACAATATGTGTTGGGTCTCAGAGATTGTGTCCCGCCTGATAAAGGGTGTTACTGTGGGCCTAACAGTGACCACCACAACTGCTTCTACTGTTTCATAATTTGGTACTTTAAACATATTATAATTTCTGTAGAGTGATATAAACAATATTTTAAAAATATATCATTCAATTTTCTTTTTAAATTATTTAATAGTGTGAATCTTAGTAATATTTTTTATATTAATAAATGTATTAAAGTATGCAAATAATTTGTTTAATGAAGAGTTTATAACAGAAAATTTTTTAAAGGTTTAAATTTAGTTCTTAAAATCCATCTGTATCTAATCAAATACAATTAGTGGTCATTTTAGTAAATTTTATTAACATGCAGCAAGAAAATTTGCATATCTCCATACTTTTCATCGCATTAATAATAAATAACAATTAATAGAAAATATTCTTAGACACAAAAAGTACCCTGTAACACCTAATATACATGTACAGAAAAAATAAAAATAATAAATTATATAATATAATAAATAATAGAAAAAGATTAAAAATAAACATATCGAGATGTATATCTATCATTTTTCAATTAATATATGCATATATTACACTCTCTTCTAATGTGATAGGAGATGAATCTATTGACAAGTTTTCTAATTTTGTAAATATATATATATATATATATATATATATATATATATATATATATATATATATATGAACTTATTTTCTAGCAAAATTTTCTACATAATAAATTGGGTTTAGCTAGCAAATAATAAATAGATTCAACTCAAATACATATGGATCAAATGTACTAAATAAAAAATAAAAAAAACTAATGAGATTTTGATTTGTTAATTCTAAGACCATTTCATAATAGTTTTTTTTTATTGTGATTTTGAAAAGTTGTTTGAATTTGATTGAATTAATGTAGACTTAATTTATGAGACACTTCGAAATATGTAAATTGTTCATGTTAATAATTTATTAATTAGGTGTTTGTTTAAAATATATTAAATTATTGGGAGTGAAAGAAACACATCATTGATCACAAGAACGCATCATGGATTGTCCAATGTGTTTTATTATTGTTGTCGTCGTGATGCTCCTTTTTTCTTTCCTTTTATAGAAAAATATCTTCTTTAATCCGACAGGATCCAATAAATCTTGTCTTATTATTCATTGATGTACTTTTTGTCCCAAAGATAATATATTTAATTCGATGATTTGTTTTATATGTAAATATTATTCGCATCACCTACCATATAATTTTACAGAATAGTTATATCGATTAATAATAATATTTTAATTAATTTATTTTTAATTTATCACTTCAATCATTATTAAATTATTATATTATATGATAAAAAAATTAAAATAAATAATTTAATAGTGATTACAATACTGAATTAAAAATAAATCAAAAAAAATAAATTAAAATATCATTTCCTTCTATATATGATTTATTCCGGTCAGCAGTATCAAAAGAAAATCCTAAGATATAATTGAAAATTAAAGAACAAAAATGGTTTTGAAGCAACCTACGACGTACTATAGTATAATTAAAGGTTTAATGCGTCCCTTTATATTAAAGGGGTGGGTTCAAATCATTTTATATGAGGAGCCTCCAATCATCTTGGATCGTGAAACATATATCTGTTTTTTATGAGTAAATAACATTTATGGTGTGCTTAAAAGTGGATCTAATACTCCATAACATGAGTCTATAAGGTGACATCCTTCCTCTTATTTTGTACATAAAAAAAAAGGCGAAAAAGGGGAGACAAAGTCTAAAATATATTATTACTAATCGTGTTTTAAAAAATAAATAGAATTGAAACCCTTTTATCTTGCATTGTAATTTCATCATTTACATTTATTATAAAATGTTTAATATGAGGAAACTTTTTAGTTTTTTAGGGATCTAAAGTTAGCAAAGATTACTTTTCTTGTTTGGTTGATTTTTTTTTTTTTTAAATTAAGTGGAAAGGGTTCACAAGAGATAAAAACAGTTTATGAAAATATTGCTGTTATCAGCTTGAAAAATTAAGGTTAGGTTGAATAAACGTATTGACAAATACTTGTAAATCTAAGAAAATATGAGATCAAATGAATTAGATTTCTTTCGATATTAAACAATTAGATTATCAAGAAATTAAACGAAAATTTTCATAATGTGATTTATTTATTCTTTTTTCCCACGTGAATACTTATTGTATTAGAGTTAAGTACAAACAAGAAGTTTATAATTAGAGGCACTTTTTTTACCTTTAATTCTAAGAATTGTGTGAGAAATCTTATAACTGAATCCTCTCCAAAGAAGTTATAAGTAAGAAGACAATGAATGATTGTCTTCATTCTGGTGGACCAATTATATGCTCTTTCTCAATAATTTTCTAGCTATTGTTGAGTTTGAGCATTAATTAATTGAAATATGAATATGGCATAATATGACATGGTGGCTATAAATAGCAAGTTGATATCTTCCGACAGTCATAAAAACAACAAACAAAGAGGTTTTCTATAGTATCACACAATGAGGTCTTCTCTTGCTATGTTTTCTCTTCTATTTGCTTTCTTGGTATGTTCACCTTCTTTCACACTTTTTTATTATTCTCTTGCTTTATATTCCACATCCTATTCACCAGTCTAAATCAAAGTGGCTAATCAACAATAAATCATTACTTCATCTTTTTCATACCATTGTTGCATGATTAAAATTTTTTAATTCTTTTATTTTAAATATGTATTATATATAGAGAGATTTATCAGAATCATAGAATAAATATAACTATTCAAAATCATATATTCAAATAATTTGGAGTGAATGAATTAAAACAAGCGTGATAAAATATGAGGAAAATTTGGAATGCCAAAATGATTTGTTTACTGTGTTGAACTATGCAAACGTAGTCCAAGGTTATTTTTAACATATATGTCGTAAAATAGCAATATCTATTTATCTAATGTTTTCGCCATGTTTATAAAGTATAGCTTTATTTTTGTTCTTAAAAACCTGATTTCATACTAATTAGTGACGTAAGTTAATTATATTAAATTTTATTTTCCTCTTAATATTATTTTTAGGGTTAAGTATGTTTTTAGTCCCCGAACTTTGACTCAAAATTGGAATTTGTCCCTATCTGAAACTTCGATACATTTTGATAGTCTCCGAACTTTGACTCTAGCATTTATTCTTGTCTGAAACTTCCATATATTTTGGTCCCTAAACTTTAAAAATGAAAGAATATAGTTCTTTTAACCCAATTATGTTAAGTTTTTTTGACGTGTCAAACACTTTTTATATTAGTATGGGAGTTTTTTACATTGTTTGACACATCCTTGGTTCAATATCTACTGAGAAATATGTTCGACACTTCAAAAAAAAAAAGTTAACGTAACTGAGTTAAAAAGACTATATTGATTCATTTTTAAAGTTTAGGGACCAAAATATATTAAAGTTTTGGACATGCACGAATTTCAATTTTAAGTCAAAGTTCAAAGACTAAAAACATACTTAACCTTTATTTTTAACACATTTCCTTAAAAGAATTACAAAATATAAAAGTGCAATAATTATAAGTTAAACATTAATTAAAAGTGCTGTTAAATAAAGTGCATTTCAAAAGTTATCTGCATTTGAGAGAAAAAGGGTGTGTGTTTTTATTGTTTATGAATGAGAGAAGATAAAGTATAAGAAAAATGTACAAGTCATGATCGAATTATATAAATTATATTGTGATTCGATATATTGAGTTGGGGATTTACACAACTTTTTGACAACTTTTTTTCTCTCTAATGGATAATTTGTGTGGAGAAGTTAAGTGGCACCATAGAAGCAAGGAAAGATCCTGAGGAGTATTGGAAAGAGATAATGAAAGACCAACAAATGCCAGAAGGACTTCAAGGCCTTCTTCCATTCCAATCTGAAAACAATCCCAAGACTCAAGAGCAACTTGTTAAAGATTCCAAGCATGAATGTGAAGACCCTCTTGATACAAATGTTGTTTCACAATATGGTGATTTTGAACTCAAATTAAGTGCTAAGAAGGATAATATTGAACCCAGACCAAGTGCTAGTAATTATGGTGATTTTGAACTCAAGTTAAGTGCTAGCAAGAAGGGTGATATTGAACCAAGACCAAGTGCTACTAACTATGGTGATTTTGAACTCAAGTTAAATGCTGGCAAGAAGGATGATATTGAACCAAGACCAAGTGCTACTAACTATGGTGATTTTGAACTCAAGTTAAGTGCTAGCAAGAAGGATGATATTGAACCAAGACCAAGTGCTACTAACTATGGTGATTTTGAACTCAAGTTAAGTGCTGGCAAGAAGGATGATATTGAACCAAGACCAAGTGCTACTAACTATGGTGATTTTGAACTCAAGTTAAGTGCTAGCAAGAAGGATGATATTGAACCAAGACCAAGTGCTACTAACTATGGTGATTTTGAACTCAAGTCAAGAGCTAGCAAGAAGGATGATATTGAACCAAAACCAAGTGCTACTAAGTATGGTGAATTTGAACCACGACCAAGTGCTACAAAGTATGACGATTTTTAACCAAGACAACGTACCAAAAAGTATAATGATTTTGAACTAAGACCAAATATTTCCAAGTATGATAATTAGCTCCTAAAATAAGAAAGTCGATTGAAAAATATCGCACTCTTATCTTTGTATCAAAAGATAAGGTTGTAGAAAAATGATTCCATGTTGCTTGTTTAGAGTAAAAATATATTTTAAATTTGTAATAAAAAAAATTATGTTTATCGTTGTGTCGGTGTAGATGTTCAACTTTATTTATTTTATTTCAATAATATTATTATTTTTAATTAAATTTCAAGTTTATTATAAATTTTGGTATTTTTAATTTAATTTTTGTGATTAATTAATTATTCAAAAAAGTTATATTCTTTAATTAAGTCACTATTTTTTTCTCTTAGATTGATAATGTGACTTTCACTTTCACTTGTTCAAAAATGTGAGATTATAATTATTGTGAATAATGTAAATCAACCGGAAACTTTTATTGATTAATTGAAATATGTTGAATAATAAGACGTTGTTTGTAATTCCTCGACTATTACATAAATAATTGTTATTTGATTGAAATTTATAATTATTATTTTTTAATAAGATTTTTTTAAGAACATTAATCATAACATAATTATATATATATATATATATATATATAATACCTTTGCATAATATATCACAAAAACATTAGAGATGACAATGTGGGATGAGCCATGCGAACAAGATGGTCTGTAGCCCCGCAAGAAAAAGTGTGGATGGATTGAGTATTTTTATGCTTAGAATTTAAGTATGATAGAGTATATAATGAAGCATATGTTTTGAATGTATTGTATTGAAATTTTTTTCTAAAAAGGATTCATGAAACATGTTTTGTTATGGTGTTAGAAATTATTATTATTGTTGGAAGTCTCACATCGACTAGAGTTAAAGTCAATTCACAATATATAAATGCATGCAAATTTTATCTTATAAGCCAGTTTTGTGGGATTGAGTTAGGCTTAAAGCTCATTTCTTAAAATGGATTCAGAGTCATGTCTTTAAGCCTCTATCATAGCAAAATTTATTGTTTGTTAGGTGTATTATTTCATTCGTTATCGTGTCGCTATCAAACCACCTATTAATATATATCTCAACACAAGGAAAGTTTGTTGGAAGTCTCACATCGAAGAGAGCTAAGGCTAATTCATAACATATAAGTGCGTGCAAACTTTATCTTATAAATTTTTCAGGGTTGAGTTAAACTTAAGGTTCACATTTTAACAATTATTGTGATTATTGTGATTATTGTGATACTTGTGGTTAAGAAATATTTTTGCCTAAAAAAATGGGTCAATATAAAAGGGACTCATATTTGATGAAAATATCATTAGTGTTCGAATAACGAGTTGGAAAGAAAAAATATTTTACAATTAAAATGAGAATAAGTAAGCAACAACTATGGATTCTTGACCCTTTAGGTTTAACATCTTTTAATGTGTTTACATTTTTTAATTATTGGTTGGGTTGGGATTTGTTTCTCTAATGTGTGCATATGAAAAACTCCTTAACTTATGGTATGTCCATCTAAGCTAAGTGTGTGAATAATTGTCATTCACTTTTTTGGTTGGTATATATTTATTGGTCACGTCCTTATTTCTTTGAAGAGTGAATCTACCACCTTGAGTTTTTAAATTTGAGTTTGAATATAAGATTATGCTCCTTACAAGTTTTGATCTTAGTTGACTTCATATATTATTGAAAAGATTTAGGTTTCCTCGACACAAGCTACTATTCTTGACATCGATAATAGTAGCATTATTCAACCTATTACCAATCTTGTGTTCATGACGAAGGTAACAAATACATTAAAGTTGATTTTCACCATATTCTTGAAGTCCAAAATGCATGTCTCATTAGTCTTTCTTGTGTATCCATTTGTTTTTCATATTATTAATATATTTATTAGAACTTTATCCTAATATTACCATATTTTTTGGTTGAATGGTAAATTAAAAAGGTTAAAAGGTGATTTAATAAAAAGAAAATTCAAGTTATATTTAGTCAATTGACAAGTTATGTTTAATGAATTGAAATGTCTAAAAGAAATTTAACAATAAATATAATATAAATGAATCAAAACTAAATAAATCATAATATTGCATACGCTTTTTTAATTAATTGATAAAAGTTGTATGGATAGGAATTAATTGCCAGTATTAAACTCATTTTCATATATTTTAATGTAATTTTCACATTTCTTTTTATTTAAATATTTCAAATATTTTTCAAAATGTTTTTTTAAGTTTCGTAGAATATACTGATAAGTAGCATACTAGTGAGGAGTCAATTGTACTGTTAGTGAAAATTTATACGAGGACTAACGTATTTTTTTTCTTTAAATAATGTAATTATATTATTTTAATAAAGATGTATGAATTTTGATAGAAAGTTTAGTATTTTTATGGAGAATTTTTTAAAGTTTTGAGTTATAAGAACTTAAATTTGATCTTATCATTATGATATATGATAATAAACTCCATAATTTATCACTTATTTTCACATCTTTGTTATAATTCTTTAAATTGAATATTAGAATATCTTCTATTTTCTCCCTCTTATTTTCTCACCAATTGATACTAAAGCTTCGAGTGATATTTCTTTTTGACTTTCAATTTTTATTTTGGACTTATGCATATATAAGTCCTAAAGTTTACTTCTCGATTTAATGGATATCATAAATATTTTATTAACGAGTTTCACATATAAAAAGGAAAAGAGAAATTCGAGAAGAGAAAAAATAAATAAAAGAAGGACTAGAGGTATTAAGATAAATTGAAAAATCTTTGTTGAGTATTGAACAAATTGAAAGAAAAAGTAGTGAAGAAAACAAAATTAAAGAGAAAGAGGTGAGAGAAAAAAAAATTAAAAAAATGATTTAAAAGAAAAAGATTAAAGTGAGTGAGTTCTTTGAAAAAGAAAATGAAGAAAAATAGTTTAGAGAAAAAGAAATTAAAGAAAAAGTATAGAAGAATAAAGAGCATAAAAACTCTCACATTTGATTTTCTTTTTAAATTCTTTATTTCAATATTATTTATATATTTACTAATCCTCTAAATTAACTTTAAGATTTTTTTCTGTAAGCGAATATTTTTCGCTATTTCTCCTTGAAATTCATAGCTTTCTCAATAAAAAATAATAGTCTCACCCTAGAAAACATCATAATCCACTTCAGATACATCTCAACCAAATTTGTTAAAAATAACAACATTTTAAATTTATTATATAAATATATATATAATAATAATTTACTTTAATAATTATCAACTTTGAACTAATTTTCCAATTATTAATTATTGATTATTAGTTTAAGTTTCAACTAATTTTTAACAAACATAAGTTAAAAGTTTTTAAGAGAAATGTAAAACAATAGATTCATAAATATAATACAACAAATTTATCGAAATAGAATATCATGAGAAAAAGGGTACGTGATCATAAGTCTATCGAAACCACTGTTATATATGTAATTCACCGTCATCTTTCTAGCTAAAGTTGCCTAGTTTGCGTTGTTTATTCTTTTGTCAACGTTTATACTTAAGATTTGACAATTAAAAAAATATAAAAACAGTGAAGAGTAAAGCTAGCTTTTGTTATATTGCCACTTAAATAAAAAAAGTTACAATTGTTTAAGGACGCATCACTAAAAAAAATTCTCCAACAACAATTAACAATATAGTTTTAAAATTATTATTTATTTAACTATAGTTATAACTTTAAAGTTTCAACAATGATTCTTTAAAATGATTATTAGGAAATTGTTGATAAACTAAAATTAGTTGATATAGTCTATATGGTAAAAAATTGTACGTCCTAAAAAGAAAAATATTAAATATTAAAAATTCGAAATTAACTTTCATAAATTAAAATTAGCTTACACATTTCAATTGTTCCTCTATTTTTCTCTCATTATGAAAAATTATGGATAATCTTATCCAAATATCGTGTTATATGAATAAAGTGACTAATTGAAAGTATCATACTAACTTATACTTAGATTATGTTAATTATCATCGTATATTTTTGTGATTTGAGTGATAGAGGATCATTAACTTCCAATTCTTTACTTGTAGTTTAGTGTACAACCAGAAGGTGCTTAGTGGAATTCACATAGTCTAAAATTGCTACACACTCATTTTTGAAGCTTTGGGTCTGTTGTTTTAATATGTTAATCTATACCGTGATGCTATCCATTAAAAAATTAATTAAATATTTTTTATTTATATTTTCTGTTTTTATATATGTATCAAGATTAACATGAAAGATTATAATATAATAATATTTTGAACTCAAATATAAAGGTTTAATCATCGAGACCTAAAACAAGAAATAGATGTCAAATATTTTTTTATTAAAGGATACGGAGCAACTCAAATCCTTTATATATATATATATATATATATATATATATATATATATATACACGTTACTGATAAGAAAACAATTAGTAATCAGAATATTTAAATTTTGGTAAATTTTGCATCCAAGTTAAAAGTCTGAAACTTTTTCTAAAAGGCTGTATTGCTCAAATCATCGGCTTTTTTTATTTTAGGGTTTTTTTGATAAAAAATTATAAAATGAGATTCATTGATTTTTTTTTAAATTGGGTCAAGTCGTTATCGGGAAGGACGATTTCTGGGATGAAGTAATCCTCCCCAAGCCGGTTTCGCATTTTCTTTTTTTGAAAGTAATGTCGTTGCATCAAATAACGACTTCTATTTAATAGAAAAGTGAAAAGTGAAGCCGTCCTATAATATGACGACTTCACTTTTCATTTTTTTTTTAAACTTTTCAGTTTTTCAGTTTTAATTATTATTTTTTTTTTATTTTAATTTTTAAATATTTCATATTTTTTTCTCTTTTTTAATTTAACGATTTTGTTTATTTTTTATTTTTCAGTTTTGATTAATTTTTTTATAATTTTTCAGTTTTTGTTATTTGTCTTTTTTTTTAACTTATCAGTTATTAATATTTTTTGATTTTTTTTTCAAATTTTGTTAGATATAAAAATTATATTGATTGTATTTGTAGTTATTTTTATTCCTACAATAAATTAACTTAATAAAATAGATTAGATAATATAAAATTACATAATAACAATTTTCTCAAAGTCATGAACATGAAGATGATGATCATGATTAACCACACCAAGAATAATCACCAACACGACCAACCAGACTCATAAAACGACCTCTATGTGGAACTGGAAGACATAGATAATTTTCTACTAACTTAATTGTTGTATTTTAATTATTAATCAATGTTAAAATATATTAATGATGTTTATTTCTATTCTATTAATTTTTTTACTAATTATTCTTCTAAATCCTAAAAAATAATCAAAATTCATTTATTAAAAAAAATGAAAAAGTGAAGTCGTCGTATGTGAGGACGACTTCACTTTTTCCTTTCAAACAAACCGTTTCTCCGCATGACACATCACCTTTTTTAAAGTTAAAATTAAGAAACCGGTAAGGGAGATGACGACATTACCTCTAATGTTGTCATCCTCCCTGACGACTTGACCTATTTTTGCAAAAAATAAAATTAACAAACCTATTTATACAAATTCGAGTTCCAATAGACCCTAAACTACAAAAAAGCCTCAAATCGTCCGATCAATCATGGAGTCACAATTCCACGAGACAATTGGTAGAAATTACTAAATAATTATTAATAGATGACATAATTCTAATTTATATAAAATAATTATAATTTTTTTCTCTTATTTTCATCAAAAAGGACTATATAACTCGGTATATTATAGATTATTAAGTATTTTTTCATGACTTATTACACTCTTGTAGTTGTACATGCCTGGTCTCTTGTTCATAAGAAGTAGACAACTTACACATACCCATAACAAGTTTTGTATTAACTATTAGCTCCAGACAAAGCATTTATTGTAGGAATCAAACATAACGTAAGCACAACACAATCACATCACATGGTTGCAAGACCGTGATGTTGAGGTTTGGGAACAACGAAGATGAGATTATCTGCTGGGAAAAAGTGGCACACAGAAGTGGTTCCTGGTTGAACCTTGAGAACTTGAAATGAAACATGAGAATGACCCCAATGGGAGGTATCCATGTGACAAACAACCATAGCTTCCACCCTATCCCCGTTTTCACCACCAAGTGCCACCTTATACATCTTGTTCTCACTTTCTTGGCTGTGACAGTAGAAAACAGCATAAGGGTAAGGCATGTTGTGGCATGCCACCATCTTCGAAGCTGGGATTTCTACTATCTTTTCCAAAGTATAGTTTTGGAAAGTGACGCTGGATTTGGTTTGGTGAGAGGTGGTGAAAACTTGAAGTTCGTGTGTGAAGCCCAGAATGGTTTGAGCAAAGTCAAGCATGGATTCTAAAGAGGTGGCGCAGAACTTTACCTCTCCTTCGATGGGTTTGGTTTCACATTCCCTGAGGGTGTCTTCCATGGCTTTGGCTTGGGGAGAGTTTGGAGAAAAAGAGAAGACTTTGAGGAGGTTTGGGAGTTGGTTCAATGAGAAAGGGAGTGACTCGGCTTCTTCTCTTGGCCATAACTTTGGGGAGGTTGCAGGGTCCCTCTTTGGAAAATAAACCGCCATTGTTTTTCCAACCTTCAAATCTTTGAAGGTGAGAAACACCATTACAGAAGGGTCCAAGTGATCCATGTGGGTATGAACATGTGCATGTTCTGTGTGCACTGTTTCATGATTTTCGTCAGAGATTGCTTCCATGATTTTGTTTTCTGTTCCACTTCCAACCAATTCCCTGGCTCTACAACACTGCAAAAGTTCAACAAAGAACACTGGTTATTAGCGGAAGAATAATTAGCAGTGGAAATTGGAATGAAAGAAGATCTCAAGAAGGAAAATATTGGCGTCGAATTATGTACTGCGATTATCAGTAGATGAAGAAAGATGATCCATGGTTTATACTTTTCACCCATGTTTCTGCTTGCATGCACTCAGCACTGTCTTCAACTATGTTTTGAAGAACAAAACCAACCACCATGGTGGCTCCAAATAGATCCTCGTAAAGAATTGCACCCGGACCAATCATATCACATTCGATAAATGTTTTCATTAAGTCATTTTCTCCATACTTTTCATAGCATTAATAATAAATAACAATTAATAAAAAAATATTCATAGATACAAAAAGTACCCTATAACACCTAATTAACATCATTTTATTCTTTTTGAACCAAATTATTATCTATAATAAAATTATAAAATATTTATATTTATTTTTATAATAATAATAATAATTTTATTACTTTTTCTATTATATAAAAAAGCCAACAACACGCTAGTATATATTAAAATGAATTTGTTCATAAAAATGTCATTTATTTTTATAATTTAGTACGGTGATAATGGAATTTTGTGATAAGGGAATTTTTATTGTCTATTACAGCATTAACAATAGTTGCATAAATACTTTTTTATTTTATTTTGTAATCTTACAATATAATATAAATTTAAGTAGTATTTATTTTAATATTAAGATGACTAATGAAAATATGTCTAACTTATTTTTGTAGGTTCTGATTGATTCATACACTACTGTTGTTTATATACAAACAAAATAAGCAGTATCACGATATAAACATTTGGTTAAACACAAAGTAAGTTAATTAATATAAATAATCATCTGTAAAGATGATCTTGACGAATAGATACATAAATGATCAATATTAAATCAAAAAGTGATATGATTTATACTCTACAAGTCGTATCATTATTAATTAATGATATATTTTGTCCTTGTTGTGAAATCACACCTACTACCATTTCCTATAATAGTAGGAACAATTATTGAGCAATTAACAATATAATTTTTACTTATTAATTAAATTAAAAATTTGGTTAATTAAGAATAATTAATGTTATTAATTGAGTATTTGGATAAAAGATTTTAGATCCGTGACTCATAACCTGTATGTTATCTTTGTAACTAGTATTTGTCCAGGTATAAACTTATTTTCGACAAAACTTTTCTATATTATTTGTAGGGTATAGCTAGCAAATAATAAATGGATTCAACTCAAATATATTTGGATTAAACATATTAAATAAAAAAATTAATGAGAGTTTGATTTGTTCTAAGACCATTTCATATTAGTTTGTTTTTTATTATGATTATTAAAATTGTATTTTATGAATTTGTTTCTGAATTCTTTTATAAAAAGGGATGATAGATGAGTTTTCATAATATTTTCTTGTGAGTTTTATAAAGTTCTAAGAAATATTCGTAAAAGAAACTCTTCGAAATATAATTTTGTTGATAATATTTTGATATAACCATGATTTAATTATGTTAATTGTTTTGGGTATAGGGACCAAGTACGTATCTCTAATAGTTAAATTATTTTCTTTTGTGCGACATTCCACCGTTCGATCTCTCGTTCTTGCTCCTGTTCGATTTCTTCTTGCTTCCACCCGCTCGGTTGTCCAAACGATCGGGGTATAGGTCTAAAAGCCTCTAACGCTTAAGTCAGCTCAAGTCCAATTAGAAAAGTGCAATTAATGTCGTAATAAATGCGAAGTAAAAGTCTCCACCAATTTATCTTGACTTGTATTTATAGTTTTTGACATGGCCCGATTAAGGTTTTCTTAATCATGGCCCAATTGTTTTTTCAAATTTGATTACTGACTTATATTACTTTAATTTACTTTTAACTTACTCATTCAGATTTGGTGTGGCCGCCTGACCGGAGAGTCGTGCGTCCTAGCGAAAGTCGTTCGGTTGCGAACTCCCTTAAAACACTCTAGAGAGATTGTCACATCAACAACCTAAAAAATCGTTTGTCTGGATAATCTGCGACTATTTATTCTTAGACTGTTGACCAATGGTCTGACTGGATGGGGATAGACCGTATAGTACATTAATATTAATATTTTAGTTATTAAATATATTAGATTATTGGGAGTGAAAGAAACACATCCTTAATCACATTAACCCATAATCAATTGTCCAATTTTTTTATTATTTTCGTCGTCGTGATGCTCTTTTTCTCTTTCCTTTATACAGAAAGATCTTCTTTAATCGACACGATCCAACAAATCTTGTCTCATTATTTACAGAAATATAGATATTGATCTACTCACTGTCCAAAATATAATATATTTAATTCGATTATTTTGTTTTATATGTAAATCTTATTCACATCACCTACCATATAATTGTATAAATTTACAATGTAATTGTATAATATATGATTTCACAGTCAGCAGTATCAAAAGAAAATCCTAAGATATAATTAAAAATTAAAGAACAAAAAAACGTTTTGAAGCAACCTACGACGTACTACAGTATAATTTAAGGTTTAACCAATCATCTAAAGAAATCATTTATGGTGTGCTTAACAGTGGATAAAATACTCCATGGCAAGAGCTATAAGGTCACACCCTTCCTCTCATTTTTTACATAAAAAAAAAGTGAAAAAGGAGGAGACAAATTTTAAAATATATCATTACTACTTGTGTTTTAGAAAATAAATAGAATTGAAACTCGTTTATCTTGCATTGTAATTTCATCATTTATTTATTACAAAATGGGTAATATGAGGAAAACTTTTAGTATTTTTAGGATCTAAATTAGCAAAGATTACTTTTCTTGTTTGGTTGTTTTTCTTTTCTTTTTAAGAAAATATTGGTGGGAAACATTTTGATTTTTTTTACCTGTATATTTTATATTAAATTGTTCACATTGAAAAAAAATAACTTTTCTGAAGTTTTATCAATTACTGTATGGGTTAATTGTAAAAAAAAGGTGATTTTCTTAAACTATTTAATGTTTGCTTTTAGGGGCTAGTTTGATAAAAAAGAATAACTATTACTAATTATGGATGAAAAAAAATTGTTGAATTCATGGATAATAATATAATAAACAAGTTTCAGTGTACGATTAAATGTCAATTTAATGATATTCCGAGATAAAGGGTATATGACAAATATAATGTGTAATATAATAAGTAGAAAGATTCTTCTTGAATCAACCAATCTATTATATTATCAAATTTTACAACATTTCTTTAATAAAATAAGAAAATACAATACATAGGATCCACAAGATCTTCTATCACTACTTATGAAATCTTCTCACCAGTAACCCTCCTGACAATTCTAGTCATGATCAAATAAACTATGTAATTTAAAAAGAAAAAAACAATATCACTTGAAAAGTTTAAGAAAAAATATATGAAGGTGAACTTCTTAAAACTAAATATTTGAGCTAATAAAATACTAAAGCAATAATGTTCTAAGAATTATTTTAATCTCATGTTAAATAATATTCATTATTATAGAGATTTCATATCGATCAGAAATAAGTAGAAATATTTATCTTATATATTAGTTTTATAAATTTGAATTAGACTTAAAGTCTATTTTTTAATATGGTATTAAAATCATTTGAAATCTATCTTAATTATATTTGTTCTTTGTTAGGTTTATCATATATCATGCATTACCATTCCACCCAATATATAATTTTACGTTCGATACACATATGTCTCAACATAAAGGAGTGTATCGAAGACTATACATAAATTAAATATAAAAATATAAAACTGTTTTACATTATATAAGTGAATATAAATCTCATTTTATAAATTAAATTTTGTAAAAAAAAGTTAAACTTAAATTTCACTTAGAAAAAATGGTTAAGGAAACACCTACTACAAGATTAAAACCGTAAAATACAACTCAAACTCAAAATCAACATTACACTTACATCATAATCTACTTAGCACAAAGGGGTTGAAAATTAAGTCTTTAAACTTCAACCTTCTATATGTTGACATTTAATAAATAACTAATACTTTTTAGAAAGTTTATATAAACTAAATCTAGAAACCATTTATTTCCAAGAAACATACATAGTATTATTCTTTAAGAAGATATCAATTAAAAATTAGATAATGATATTTTGATTTACTTTTTTTGACTCACTTTTAACCTACCACTTCAATCACCTTTAGATCATCACATCACATTATTACAAAAAATAAAAATAGATAATTGAATGATGATTGAAATATTAGGTTAAAAATGAGTAAAAAAAGTTAGTCAAAATATTATTATCCTAAAAAATTAATTATTGGTCAAAATCATAATACTATTATATTAAAAAAAGTATGATCGATACACGTGAATATTATATAAAGAATGGTTCACAAGAGATAAAAACAGTTTATGAAAATATTGCTGTTATCAGCATGAACAATTAAGGTTGGGTTGAATAAACTTCTTGACAAATACTTGTATAAGAAAATATGAGATCGAATGAATTACATTTCTTTCGATTATAAAACAATTAGATTATCAAGAAATTAACGAAAATTTTCACAATGTGAAAAATGCACAAGTTGCATTTAGATTATAAAAAAAAAAATGAGTTAATTATCTTCTTTTTTTCTCATGCGAATACTTATTGTATTAGAGTTAAGTACAAACAAGAAGTTTATAATTAGAGGCACTTTATTTCCTTTAATTCTAAGAATTGTGTGAGAAATCTGATAACTGAATCCTCTGCAAAGAATTTATAAGTTAGAATAGAAGACGATGAATGACTGTAATTAACAAGAGAGAGAGAAAAATTAAACATATCGTTAGACACTTGTTATCCTCGTATTTGTTTAATCAACATATGATTATATATTCTCTGAATAAAGCCTTCGGTTTAAATAATCAAAGTGGGAGAAGTTCGTTTGTTTCCTAATGAAATAAATACACGTGTTTCTGTTCAGCTAAGCACTAAAACAAATCACAATCATCAATTTTTTATACTCCTTTAAACAATTTTTGAAAGAAAGATTAGAGATAATTAAAGTACTAGTGTCTTTTTTTCTTTGAAAGAATTAGATCTACAATAAATTACATAAAAAATTAAAGAATGACAGTGAAAAAATAAAAAAATTATAATATCATTTTCTTTTAATATATAAGTTGGGTTGTTCGTATAACTGATTTAATATTATTTTAAATATAAAATCTCAAAAAGGTTAATAATTTTTTTATATCACTAGGATATGATATCTAATCAAAATATGAAATTTTTAATTTCTTTTTAAATTCTTAATCTTATTTCACAATTTTTAAATAAGTTAAATATGTTTTTGTCCCTCAAGTTTTATTAAAATTTAGAATTAGTCTCTCTTTGAAACTCTTGACCAATTTAGTTTTTCATCTTTAGAAATGTGTAAATTTAGTCATTTTAACTAAATTTTGTTAAGTTTATATGACATTTCAAACACAATTCATAATGGTATTTGAATTGTTTACACCATTTGATACATTTCTGCTTCCATGTTAACTCAAATATTATCATAAAACGTATTTGAAAGTTCAAATAAATTTAACAAAATTAAATTTTGTTAAAAAAATTAAATTCACGTATTTCTAAATATCAAAGATTAAATTGGTCAAAAATTTTAAAAAATAACTAATTTCAAATTTTACTGAAAGGGGAGGGACAAAAACATATTTAACCTTTTTAAATCAGTGTCATTTGACAGACTTTTAATGTGGCTAAACATTATCAATACCCAAATTTAACACACTGATATGTACATTTCAACAAACCAAAAAAAAATTCCTCGGAGAAAAGTTCTGCATTTATTTATTATTATCTTCATTCTGGTGGAGCCATTATATACCAGCTCTTACAACAATTTTGTAGCCATTGAACATTAATTAATTAAAATATGAATATGGCATCATATAACATGGTGGCTATAAATAGCAAGTTGATATCTTCCTACAATCATAAAAACAACAAACAAAGAGGTTTTCTATAGTATCACACAATGAGGTCTTCTCTTGCTATGTTTTCTCTTCTATTTGCTTTCTTGGTATGTTCACCTTCTTTCACACTTTTTTATTATTCTCTT